>MAAC01009779.1_pt1 | contig 12992 bp, 10 predicted proteins | sample 1115981 | NCBI WGS metagenome assembly MAAC01 (sample SAMN04961126, study PRJNA320927) | seawater metagenome | isolation source: sample BD02T64 sea water enriched with oil for 64 days | place: USA:Gulf of Mexico | collected 2013-07-27 | reverse complement strand
TCATCAATTAAAGCATCGCTCATAGCACCGGCGGTTTTCTGTCTGTCCTTCGCGGCCCAGCCTTCGTTGATTCCTTCAGCGGCCTCATCAAAGCCCGCCCAGGCGAGGAAGCGGTTATAAACGGGGGTGGCGTAATAGGGCGCGAAGGCGGCGCGGAATAAATCACGGGCAGCAGCTTTATCGTCGGTGACCAGCACCATGGCGCGGTTAACTATTTCGACTGACTGCCAATCTTTACCGGCTTTCTCGGCACCCACCCTAACGTGCTCGATCATTTTCGCGAGGGCGCGCTGGGGCCAGAGATTAAAGATCACCCCGTCGCCAATTTCCGCCGCCATTTCAATCATCTTCGGTCGCAGGGCGGCGAGGTAGATGGGGGGAGCCTGGTCGATGGGGTCCTGTCGATAACCCTTGCTGTAAAGGCCGTCGAGATCAAAGTTGGATTTCTCACCGGCTAGCATCGAGCGCACCATAATGGCGGTGTTCTTCACGCGGGTGACGGGCTTTTCCAGGGGGATGCCGTGCCAGTTGTTCATCATCGTTTGGCTCGACGCGCCAAGGCCCATAATAAAACGACCGGGTAAGACTTGCCCCAGTGCGTTAGCAGTAGCGGCCAAGACAACGGGGGTGCGGGTGAAGACCGGGGTGACCGCAACGCCGATGCGAATGGTGTGGGTGTGGGCAGACAGAGCCGCAGCGGTGGTGAGTGAGTCGGGCGCACCGCCGTCGGCAAACCAGGCGTCGCTATACCCCTCGGCCTCGGCCCACTTTACGCGTTCAATGGTCTCGCTGATTAAAGGGCTGGCGGGCAGGGTGACGGCAACGCGTTTGGGTAAGGTGTTTGTTTTTGACATCGAAGATTCTCTTAGCTAAGCCTGAGTTTAAATAATAAAAGGCAGTTTCCCATTTTGCGGCCAGCATGTTCAAGCTGTATGCTGGGGCTCAAATAATTAACGGGGGGTGAGCATGAGCTCGACCACAGAATTAACGGCGGTACGTGCGGGTCACGAATTTGATGAAGCGGCGCTACTGGCATTTCTCGAACAAAACATTGAAGGCTTTAAAGGCCCCTTAAAAATTCAACAGTTTGATGGCGGCCAGAGCAATCCGACGTTTAAGTTGTTTTGTGGCTCGGGCGTTTATGTCATGCGTAAGCAGCCACCGGGTGAGTTACTGCCCTCGGCCCACCAGGTGGATCGCGAATACCGCATTATGAAAGCGCTGTGGAGCACCGACGTGCCGGTGCCGCAAATGCACTGCCTCTGCGATGACGTCAGTGTGATTGGCACCAAGTTCTACGTCATGGCGATGGTCGAAGGGCGAATTTACTCCGAGATACTACTGCCCGATGTCAGTCCCGCCGACCGCCGCGAAATGTACCTCGATATGATGCGCGTACTGGCGCGGGTGCACGCGGTTGATTACAAGGCGGTGGATCTCGAAACCTACGGTCGCCCCGGTAATTATTACGAGCGACAGATTTCCCGCTGGAGCAAGCAATATAAAGGCGCGGAGATCGATAAGCTGGTGAGCATGGACAGTCTGCTCGAGTGGGTGCCGAAACACCTGCCCGAGTCGAGTGAAACGACTATCGCTCATGGTGACTTTCGTTTGGCAAATATGGTTTTTCATCCCACCGAGCCGCGTATCGTCGCCGTGCTCGATTGGGAATTGTCGACTTTGGGTCACCCGCTGGCGGATCTTGGCTACAGTTGCATGGAATACAACGCTGACTTTTACGGCGAGGTACGTTTGCGCGGGCCAGACCGAGAAAGCCTGGGTATTCCCAGTGAAGAAGAAATGGTTGCCGAATATTGTAAAAGCTCAGGGCGGGATAAAATTGATAACTGGACTTTTTACGTGGTCTACAATTTATTCCGTTCTGCGGCCATTGTGCAGGGCGTTTACAAGCGCGGACTGGATGGCAATGCCAGTTCGGAATCGGCCTTGACCTATGGCGATGAATGTCGCAACCGCGCCGATAGAGCCTGGGAGTTGGTACAGGAGATGGAAGCCTGAGTGTGATTTTAGACTGAGGTTTTAGATAAATAAAAAGGGGCTTAACGGCCCCTTTTTATTTGTTGGTACTAACGTGCTTTTTTTATAAAAGCAGGCTTTATAAAATCTGGCTTTATAAAACGATGTCAGCCATTAATTCCAGCCCTTCTTTGGTGGTTTCACCGCCCAGTAGCATGGTTGAAACGTGGCCTTTCTTACCGGCTTCAATCCAACGCTGGGAGCGTTCACGAATGCGCTCGACAGGGCCGACCAGATGGGCCGCATCCACTAACGCGTCGGGCACGGCGGCGGCAGCTTCGGCCTTTTTACCATCTAAATACAAATCCTGAATTTTCACGGCGGCGTCTTCAAAACCCAGACGCTTGGCATAGTCGTTATAAAAGTTTTTGGCTCGGGCACCCATGCCGCCGATATACAGCGCCATATTGTCTTTCAGTGGTTTCATGCAGGCTTCAATGTCGTCGCCGATAATGACCCGCACGAAGGGGGCGATCTCGAAATCGTTGAGGGTTTTATTACCGACATCGGCAAAACCCTTTTCGATGGGTTCGGCAAAAACGTGGTATTGCTCGGGATCCATCCACACCGGGAAAAAGCCATCGGCATGGCTGGCGGCAGCGCGCACGCCCGCCGGTGTAATGGTGGCCGCGAAAATAGGCGGTTGCTCTTTAATGTGCAAAATACTTTTCAGCGGCTTGCCCATGCCTGTGGCACCCTCGCCGGTATAGGGCAGTTGGTACTGCTTGCCTTCGAAGGTGACGGGGCCTTCGCGGTCGAAGATCTGTTTCATAATGGCGATATATTCTTTCAGGCGTGTTACCGGCTTGCCATAGGGCACGCCGTGCCAGCCTTCAACCACCTGGGGGCCGGAGGCACCGAGACCAACAATAAAACGATTGCCGGATAATTGGCTGAGAGACATCGCCGTCATGGCCGCCATGGCTGGGCTGCGCGCCGGCATTTGCATAATCGCAGTGCCGACCTTGATCTTGCTGGTGTTGGCGAGTATCCAGGTGGCTGGGGTCACGGCATCGGAGCCATAGGCCTCGGCTGTCCACACCGAGTCGTAGCCGAGTTCTTCGGCGAGGCCGATAGTCTCGAGGGGTATTTTTACTGAGTTGCCGGAATAGCCGGTCATTAAGCCGAGTTTCATAATCCTTGTCCTGATGCTGTGAGTTTTACGCGCTGCTAAGGGCGTATTTTTGGCGTGAAGCGTAGGCCTAACGATAGCAAACTGCCGTGTGCGGAGCTAGATATGCTTGTTGATCCGAACTGACGAATTATCGCTTGAGATTTTATCAGTAGCTCGGGGCGGGCTTTTTTAAGGATAATGTCGGTGCTAAACCTATTACACTAGCCACTAAAATAAGGAGATAGAAAAATGGCTCGATTTGAAAATAAAACCGTGGTGATTACCGGTGGTGCCGGGGGTATAGGCCTGGCAGCGGGCAAACTGTTTGCTCGAGAGGGGGCCAATGTGATGTTGGTGGATTTGACCGAAGATGCCCTGCTGGTCGCGGCTCAAGCTATCGATGCCGGCGATAGAGTCAGTTATCAAATGGCCGATGTGACAAAGCCCGAGCAAGTGCAGGGCTATGTCAACGCGACGCTGAAACGCTACGGCACTATTGATTATTTTTTAAACAATGCCGGTGTCGAGGGCGTGGTGGCGCCGATTGTCGATTCACCCATCGAGGCTTTTGATCAGGTGATGGCGGTCAATATCAAGGGTGTGTGGCTGGGTTTGAAATATGTGATTCCCGCGATGCTCGACAATGGTGGCGGCAGTATTGTCATGACTTCATCCATGGCCGGGCTTAAAGGCACGCCGAACATTTCACCTTACATCACCAGCAAACACGCGGTGGTGGGCATGATGCGCAGTGTCTCCCAGGAATACGCAACCCAGGGTATTCGTATTAATACGGTGAATCCGGCACCGATCGAAACGCGCATGATGCGTTCACTGGAAACTGGTTTTGCACCGGGGCAGGAAGACGCTGCCAAGGCCCAGCTTAGCCAGATGATGCCTATGGGGCGCTATGGTGAGCCGGAGGAAGTGGCGAACTTGATGGCCTTTTTGTGCAGTGACGATGCCTCGTTTTGCTCGGGTGGCGTCTATTCCGTCGATGGCGGCGGCTCGGCAATGTAGGAGCCAGTTTAGCCATAGTAAGGCGCTGCTTAATCCCTGAAATTATTAAACTGAAAAGCCTGGCCCAGGTCTGCTTCACGCACCAGGGCCATGGCGCCCTGTAGGTCGTCACGCTTTTTGCCGGTGACCCTGATTTTGTCACCCTGAATGGCAACCTGCACCTTGGTCTTTGCGCCTTTAATCAGCTTGACGATTTTCTTTGCCGTGGGCTGATCGATACCCTGTTTAAAACGTATGGCCAGGGAAAAAGTCTTGCCGGTGTGCAGGCAGTCTTCATCGGCATCGATGCTATTGGCGTCAATCTTGCGCTTAACCAGATTACTTCTGAGGATGTCGAGCAGCTGTCGGCATTGAAAGTCCGCCTCGGCCGAGAGGGTAATTACATCATCCTTTAAATCAATGCTGGCTTTGACGCCGCGAAAGTCAAAGCGGGTGGCGAGCTCGCGCTCGGAATTCTCCGCGGCATTGCGAATTTCAGTCGTCTCTACTTCGGAGACCATATCAAAAGAGGGCATGTGCTGTTCCTGTGATTTGTTTAAGCGTTGTCTGAGTGCCAGTCTACTAAAAGATCATCGGTCCACAAAATAGAGGATTGAGATTGACCAGTGAAAGCTCGGCTTGTATCGCCCCTTCGCGACGACTATATTTAGCGCAGTTAACGGACGTAAACCCTTATAACATTGACGCAGGCTGCGAAAATTATGGCAGATGATAAAAAAGCCATAGAGGAATGGAAGGAAAAGTACTTTGACCAGCTCGAAAGACTCGAGAAAAAGCAGGAGAGCTGGGAGCAGTTAGAAGCCACCTTAAGGCGCGGTATTGGACGGCTGAGTATAGCGGCTGAGGGCCAGCATCAGGAACTTGATGGGCATCTTGCCAAGCTACGTCGCTCCATCAAGCGGGATTTTAGCCAGCAACGGCTAGAACCCATTATCGACGATATATCGGTAATATTGGCGAAGCTGGAAGAAAAAAAATCGGGTCCAGAGCGATCGCTGACTAGCGCGTTATTGGCCTTGATTAGTAATTTAACGTTTCCAGAAAGTCAGCAGAAAGCCTGCAAAAAAATCATCAAAACCCTGGAGAAATCAGATGATAGCCAGCGAGAAAAACTGCTGGCGGACACCCTGGGCTTTTTTAATGCCGTCATTCCCCTTGATGCTGAGGCCCCAGCCCGTTCCGGCTTTCTGAGCCGTGTTTTATCCAGTACAGCACCAGAAAACAGTGCTTCACAGCAAGTGCCAGAGCCAGAACGAGTTGAGCAGAAGAGGCCTGCAAGAGACATCGAGGTAGTTGATATCTCTTCTTTAGTGTCGGCCCTGCACGATTTTTTTGCACAATTGCCCTGGCCCGAGGCAGACAAGCAACAGTTTGATGCCGAGCTGGCTGCAATTATGGCGGCTAGTACCCTTAGCCAACTACAGGCGTCTATTCACCGGCTGGCGAAGATTGCTTCGCAGTGGACGGGTGAAAAGACCGGTGAGGAAAAATCCTTCAGGTTTGCCGTCCATAAAGACTGTCTTATTGATCTTATTGATGCGCTGGGCGGTGAAGACGAAGGCCCTCGCTTTGGCCCCTTAAAAACCAGTGTGCAACTTGCCGATGAGGAGGAGACCTTAGATCAGTTAACGCAGCAGTTGTCGCACTTGTTGCTAAAGCCAATGACGGGCGCTGAGACGAATTACAGAAGAAAAAGCGACCCTATCGATGAGGGCGCTGCCAATAATGAGGAATCACTACAGCCGACCATACAGGAGTTGTTAATTCGTCTGCTTGAGCAGCTTATAGTGCCTAAGAGTCTTGAGGCCGATGCCGAACGGGTTAAGCAAAGCCTGGAAAATAAGGCCAACCCCTCTGACTGGAAACAGCTGTTAAAAGACGTGGCCAATCTCATTAACTCAATACGCTTGAGTATGCAGACTGAAAAACATGAGTTTGAGGAATTCTTGCATCAGGTGACCGATCGACTGAAAGATATGGATGTCTTTCTGCAGAGCGAAACGACCAAACTGATTAGCGCCCAGAGCCAGGGTCAGCAGTTCGATGAGGAGCTGCACAGTGATGTGAATACCATTCGCGATGACATTAATCAGGCAACGGAGCTGCCACAGTTAAAGGTGCTGGTGGATAAGAAACTGGGGCTGATTTCAGAGCATATTAATACCTACCGTGCTGCTGAAAAAAAGCGGGCAGCGGAGTCTCAGGAAGACGTAGCCTCGATGCATGAGCGTATGCAGGCGCTAGAGAAAGAAACCGAATCTCTTAAAAAGGTGATTGTCGAGAAAAACCAGCAGGCGATGTTCGATACCCTGACCAATGTGCCCAATCGTTTATATTATGAGCAGAAAATTGAAGAGGAGTTTGCACGCTGGCAACGCAGCAATTCTTCTTTAGTTCTGGCTATCTGGGATATCGATTTATTTAAAAAAATCAATGACAGTTATGGCCATAAAGCGGGTGACAGGGTTTTGAAAACCATCGCCCAATTACTCAATAAGCAGATTCGGAAAAGTGATTTTTTTGCCCGTTACGGGGGCGAAGAGTTTGTTATGTTACTGCCCGACACAAAGGCTGAAGAAGCGCTTAAACTCGCGGATAACTTGCGTGAGAGTATTAAAAACTGCAGCTTTCACTACCAGGGTGAAGATGTCAGGGTCACGGTCTCCTGTGGTATCAGCAGTTTTAGTCGGGGCGACACGGTGGACCAGGTCTTTGAGCGCGCGGATAAAGCGCTTTATGCGGCCAAAGATCAGGGCCGCAATCGCTGTATTAGTGCGGCTGATTCCAGGGCGGAGAGTGCCTGAATTACTGGCAAGGTGGTTTTTGCAGCCTGAAAAAGGGCGGCGAGCTTATTTTTGTGGCGTAGAGGTGTTAACTGACTCACGCCCTTTGTGGAGTATATTGACGATAATCGCTACTTGAGAGCGATAATGCGCTGTTGTCAGCATAAAACACTACACGGATAGGCTTGATGGACGATAAACCAAAAGGTTCGACGAAAGGATTTCCCCCGGGTAAAGCTAGCGGGGCGGGAAATCTGGTGCAGGTCGAGGTTGCGAATCTGCAGATGGGCATGCATATCGTCGAACTGGATCGCCCCTGGTTAGAGACCCCCTTTTTAATGCAGGGTTTTGAGCTGCGCAATAAGTCCCAGCTGCGCACCCTGGAAAAGTACTGCAAGCACGTTTTTATACGCGGCCACTCGGCTGCAACGAAAACACATCACCAGCCCGCTGCCAGGGCTCAACCTACGCAACTGGTTCGTAAGTCCGACAAAGGCTCCTTGCTGAAACCCATTGGCCCCGGGGCAAAAAAGCAGTCCCAGCCAAAACAGATTATGCGTTCGCGTCCAATTTACGAAGCGACAGCGCCGGTGCGCCAGGAGCATTTGAGCGCAGCGCCAGTCTATCGTCAGGCAAAAACGGATATTAAAGCCCTTCTCAAATCAGCGCAGTTTGGGCAGATGCTCAATACCGAAACGGCCGAAGAAGTGGTATCGACCTGTGTGGACAGCATGTTGCGTAACAGCGATGCGATGCTCTGGATGAGCAGGATTAAACATGAGAGCGAATACACGGCTGAACACTGCTTAAATGTTTGTATTCTCGCCATCGCCTTTGGTCGTCACCTGCGTTTTGATGCCGCTGAACTACGCATGCTGGGTCTTTGCGGTTTACTGCACGATGTCGGCAAAATGAGAACCCCCAGGGTTATTCTCAATAAGCGTGCGACCTTAACCGAGGAAGAATTCCGGATTGTTAAACAGCACACCATTGATGGACATAAAATGCTGAAGGAGGAGGGTGGAACCCCGCCTCGGCCTATCGACGTGGTGCTTAACCACCATGAAAGGCCCGACGGCAAGGGTTACCCCCGGGGTTTGAAGGCCGGAGAGATTTCTGAATACGCACGCATTATTGCCATTGTTGACGCCTACGACGCGATGACCAGTGACCGCGTTTATGCCCGGGCAATTTCACCCGTCGATGCCCAGAAAGAGGTTTTCGAAAATCGTGGCAAGCAATTTGACAGTGAATATGCCCTGGCATTTATGCAGGCCATCGGCCCTTACCCCCCGGGTACTATTGTCGAATTGCGTAATGGTATGGTCGGTATTGTGTTAGCGGGGCAGCGTAAATTTCGTCACCTGCCAACGGTTGTCATTCTTCGCAATGAAGAAAAACAGGTGGTGGCTGAAAAAACCGTCGACCTGCATCTCACCGATACTGGCAAATTGGACAAGGGTTTTCTGATTCGGCGCTCACTGCGTGAAGGCGCATTTGACATCAAACTGGGAGATTACAAAATTAAGCCCGATAGCGATCCACGGGCATCAGTGTAAGTCTACGTCCGCATAACGAATTTCAATAATGAGATAATCCTGGCTTTCCCCGTGCAGGGTAAAAGCAATTTCGTCATCGAGGTTTTTACCGATCAGTGCTTTCGCCAGCGGCGAGTCGACACTAATATAGCCTTTGCGAGTATCGAGCTCGTCGGCTCCGACGATGCGATAACAGACATTTTCACCCGCGTCATTTTCTAAGCTTACCCAGGCGCCAAAATACACCTTGTCGGTGTTGCTCGGTGGGCGATCGACGATCGTGAAATCTTCCAGTCGGTTGGTGAGATAACGCACCCGGCTATCAATCTCCCGCAGGCGGCGCTTGCCGTAAATGTAATCGCCATTTTCCGAGCGATCGCCGTTCTTGGCCGCTTCGTGCACCACAGCCGTCACCTGGGGGCGTTCGACCTTCCACAGTTGTCGCAACTCGTCACGCAATTGTTTCGCGCCCTCACTGGTAATGTAAGGGCTGGAGGGTTCTCTGGGTGGTCGGTAACGGCCCATCGTTAAGCCTAAGCTGAGGATGAAGCAGTGGCTAAGTCAGAAGGCAGATCAAAAGCAAAAACCTCACTGTAAAACTTGAGTTCCTCTAGCATCGCCTGCTCGGTATTTTCAGCCTGCCGAAAACCGTGGCCCTCACCACTAAAGGGAATGTACTTCACTTTAAGCCCTTTTTTCTCGAGTGATTCAACCATAGCCTCCGCCTGTTGCGGTGGCACGACTTTATCGTCAAGACCCTGAAAGAAAATCACCGGGCAATTGAGTTTGTCGATATGGTTAATCGGCGAACGCTGTTGATAAAGGGCTTGTTCGGCAGGGTAGGGGCCAACCAGACTGTCGAGATAGCGCGACTCAAATTTGTGAGTATCGCGGGCCAGGGTTTCGAGATCACCAATGCCGTAATAACTGGCACCGGCTTTGAACAAGTCGTGAAAAGCGAGGGCGGCGAGCACGGTATAGCCACCGGCACTACCGCCGCGAATCATAATGCGCTCGGGGTCGGCGAGGTTTTGAGCAATAAGGTGCTGGGCACCGGCGACCACATCGTCGACGTCTTTAATGCCCCAGGCACCATCCAGCGCCTGTCGATAGGCTCTACCATAGCCGGTACTGCCGCGATAATTGACATCGAGCACCGCAAAGCCTCGGTTAGTCCAGAACTGTATTTTTAAATTGAATCCGGTAGACGTGGCACCCGTCGGCCCCCCGTGGCACATGACCAATAGTGGCGGCTTTTCATCGGTGTTTTGCGAATAGGCTGTATTACAGGGCGGATAGTAAAAGCCGTGGGCCTCTTCGTCGTTACTGGTGGCAAATGTAATAGCCTGGGGTTGTGCGTAATTGTCTGCGGCAATGGGCAGGGGGGCAAACTGATGAACAATTTTATACTGGCCCGAGCGCGTATCAAGTTCAACCAGACAGCCACTTTGTGAAGGCGAAGCGCCGATAAACCAAAGGTGATCGCCCTTGCTGATTAGCGCGGAGATTTGTGTAAATGGCAGGTCAATGCTCGTTAGCTCTTGAGTATTTTCATCAATCAGACCCAGCTGCCAATAACCGTCTTTGGTGTAGCAAGCGGCCAGGCTGCCGTCTGTGCAAAAGCCATAGGTCGACATACCCAATGTCCACAACGGGGTGGCGAACTCTGCCGGCTGTGGGCATATTGCCGCGATGCTGTTTTTGCTGTCCCCTGCACTTGAACAGCGATAAATATTCCACCACTCACTGCGATCCGAGACAAAATACAATTCGCCAGCGGGTGACCACTGGGGCTGAAAAATAGCCTCATCAGCACCACCGGCGATGATTTTAGGGCTGGCTAATAAGCCATCGTCATTTAAAGTTGCCAGCCATAATTCGCTACCCTGCCAGGGCATTTGCGGATGCTGCCAGCTTATCCAGCTAAGTTGTGTGCCATCGGGACTGAGGCGAGGGTAGGCGTAAAAATCAGCTCCGCTGTGCAGCTCGCTAAATTCGTAGGGTGCGTTGATGGCAAGGGCGGCAATAAAGTTACGGGGTTCGTCTTGTGCTACACCGTCGGCTTCGCTGCTTTGCTCGGCGACAAAAATCAAACGCTGCTGTTGGGCGTCATAACAAAAGTCGGCAAAGCGCAGGTGTTGATTGGCTGGGCTGATGGCCTCGGGACTTGCCCCTTTTACTCTTGTGTCGAGGCGATAAATACGCTGATCACTTTGCTCACAAAAATACAGTACACCGGCAATAACAATATAGGGCGTGCCGCCGTATTCATGCACGCGGCTGCGGGCGCTGAAAGGCGCGGGTAGCACATCGGTTTTATCGCCCTTGGCATTGCGCCTGACAATGGCACTACGACCCCCTTCTTCCGGCCGCGCCTCCAGCCAATAAAGATCGTCGCCATCAATACAAAGGTTATCCATCGACGGTGCCGCACTGGCGACCTGTCGGGCAGTGATGGACGAAACCCAACTGCCGTAAGCCGTATTGTGTTGTGTATTGTCTGCCATTTTAGCCGCCCGCCATCTTCACGCTATAGCCTTCTTTTGTCAGCAGCTCGCGAATCTTGTCGCGGTGGTCGCCCTGTATTTCGATAATGCCATTTTTCACCGAGCCGCCAGAACCGCAAGTTTGTTTTAGCTTTTTTGCCAGGGTTTTTAATTCAGGCTCGGGCAGGGGCACACCGCTAATCGTCGTCGCCGCATTGCCCTTGCGACCGCTGGTTTCCCGGCGGATGCGCACAATGCCGTCGCCAGCAGGCGTGGCCGCAGTGTCGCCATCGGCGCTTTTAATGCGGCCCTTGTCGGTGGAGTAAACCAGTCGGGAGTTCTTTTTCATGGTGTTATCGAATTCCTTTAGGGCGTCAGAATAATCTTGCCAATATGGGCATTACTCTCCATTAACTGATGAGCTGCGCTAGCCTCACGCAGTTTGAATTCAGCGTGAATCACCGGCTTTATCGTACCGTTATCCAGCAGCGGCCAAACCTGTTCCTTCAAGCCAGCGGCGATACGAATTTTGTTTTCAATCGGCTGGCTGCGCAGGGTAGAGCCCGTCAGCACCAATTGCTTGAGCATCACCGCACCAAAATCAACTTCAGCTTTTGAACCGCGCAAAAAGGCGATAGACACAATGCGCGCCTTCGGAGCCGTGGCTTTAATATTCTTCTGAATATAATCGCCGCCAATCATATCGAGAATCACATTGGCACCCTTGGTATTTGCCTTAATGCCCTTAACGAAGTCCTCATCGTGATAATTAAAGGCCTTCTCTGCCCCCAGCTCTTCACACACACGACACTTTTCATCACTGCCCGCCGTGGCAAATACTCGTGCACCAAAGGCTTTGGCCAACTGAATCGCTGTAGTGCCAATGCCGCTAGTGCCGCCGTGTACGAGGAATATTTCACCCGGCTGTAGCGCAGCTCGCTCAAACACGTTATGCCAAACGGTAAAGAAGGTTTCCGGCAGGGCCGCAGCCTCGACCATCGACAAGCCGGTGGGGATGGGCAGGCAAACAGACTGGTGTGCCACCGCGTAGTCCGCGTAACCGCCGCCATTAAGCAGGGCGCAAACCTTATCGCCAACAACCCACTCGCTAACCTCGCTGCCGATAGCCACAATTTCGCCAGCGGCTTCAAGCCCCAATAAATCCGATGCGCCGGGTGGCGGCGGGTAAGCCCCTTTGCGCTGAATAACATCGGGGCGATTAACCCCGGCAGCGGCGATTTTGATCAGCACCTCATCTGGGCTACATTCAGGCAGAGGGCGTTCGCCCAGGCTCATGACTTCGGGGCCGCCGGGGGTGGTGATTTCAATGCATTTCATTGTTGTGGGGTTCATAGAGGGGCTCGACATACTATTGGCTGGTGAGTTTGGGCATAATTATAGAGGGTGTGGCTAGTAATGGGGTGCGGGCTGTGTTTTTCCTGTTCTAAATCTGAGGTGCTAAATCCGGGAAATACCAGGGCTCTGCATGCTCTGGAATCGCCCATCGCAGTGGCGACTTACTACTCGTTTCACTGAGCAGTCCTTCAGTTTTTAACTGACTCAACAAGCGTCTTGCACTACGCTCCGGCATGCCACACAACTCCAGGGCTTGCGCCCGATCTATTTCGCCATACATAAAAGCGGTATGTAATATTAGACCTGCGACAGGTTTAAGCGGCTTATCCATACCCCTTACTCGAAAATCATTCCTGGCCCGAACATAGCCATCAATACGCTTACGCAGCCCCGTCAAATCGAGTAATCCGCTGAGGTAAGCCACCTGATCAATGGCGGTGGTTAGCATATAACGACAAAATTCCAGTAAGCCTTTTTCCGACAACTGCCCCCGCCCGTCGTAGTCACCCTGCCGAGGCTGATCGGCCAGAGCCAATGCGGCCTTGTAATGATTGTTCCCGCTTGCCAGCCCACGGCTTAAGCACCAAACACCATAACTATCGAGTCCAGTCGCCTTCAGGGCGGCATCTGTTATCAACCGTCCTACGCGGCCATTGCC
>MAAC01013351.1_pt1 | contig 12994 bp, 7 predicted proteins | sample 1115981 | NCBI WGS metagenome assembly MAAC01 (sample SAMN04961126, study PRJNA320927) | seawater metagenome | isolation source: sample BD02T64 sea water enriched with oil for 64 days | place: USA:Gulf of Mexico | collected 2013-07-27 | reverse complement strand
AAAATAAAGATGCCTGTTACAAATCCAATTTGTTTCATGCTCTCTAATGTTTCTGTAGCGTAGGGAAATAACGCGACACCGATTGACGCAGAAATAAGGCAGACAACCATCATGGCTTTGATAGGGATGAACCGAGTTATTATACCCATGGCAATAGAACCGATAACACCACCTAAACTAATAACGCCTAACACTTTGGTAGCCTCTGAGGCGGAATAACCAAAATCTGCAACAATTGTTGGTATCCACTTAACAAAGTAATAATACGTCCCAACATTCCCAAAATAGGCCAAGATAAGAAGGATAGTAATGGGTGCTAGACCGCCTTTAAGTAAGTTTGTAACACCTATGGGTTCGGCTTTTTGATTCTCTAAAGGTGGCAAAGTTTCAGGAACCGGATGCCCTAAACGGCGCATGATTTTTTGTATGCGCTCTAATGCATTGTCTGGGCGCTTGCGCTCAAGGAAGCTGATAGTTTCCGGAACAAAAAAGTATACAAAGGGAATAAAGATAAAGCTCAGAAATGAACCTAGATAAAAAGTAACACGCCAGTCGTATTGCTTAAGCAGCGGAGCTAGAAAGGTTGCACCTAAGTAGACACCAAGCGCAAAACCGCCAGCGACGAGCACGACCGCAAGAGATCTGTTCTTTTCATTGCAATAATCTGACGAAGTTGCCGTCGCCGAAGCTAGCAGACCACCAATACCTATACCAGTGAAAATCCGGGCGGTACCTAACACATAGACATTGGGTGCTAATCCAGCAATAAGCATGCCTACCGTTAGTATGACAAGCCCGAGTAGCATCGTTGGCCTGCGGCCTCGGGTATCTGTCAACGCCCCCATAAAGATAGAACCTACTGCCATTCCAACGAGTTCGAGAGAAAGTACAATGCCTAGTGTAGCTTTAGAAAGCCCCCATTCCGCGGTGAGCCCCGGGGCCGCAAATGCGATAGATAGAACATCGTAGCCATCCAGCGCCAATATACCTATACAGATCGCGACAACAGTCCACTGCCCGATTCTCATCGGGGCTTGTTGAAGCCTTTCAAGTGATGCTATAGCAGTATTCATTGTACTCCCTCTTATTTGATTATTATTTTTACAGCAAGTTACTTCACAGTTGGCCATTATTCCATACCTACGATGATTAGCCAGTACACATATGTAGTAGAAGGTGTAGAAGAAGAAAAGAAAGGGGGGTACTTACAATGTAGAGGGTACTCAGCGCGCTGGTAGGTGAATGATGTGGAAACCAAAAAGAAGTTAATTCTGTGCGGATTGGAGTGGGGAAGTTTGAATGTCTTGGTAGGAGGTGAATTTGGGCCAAGCTAAAAGTGAAATCCCCCGCAGGGTGGTGGGGGATTCACTGATCTACGTGTATTTCTGCGAATATTTATTGCGTTACTATCAAGCAGTTGTAACTAACACCGTTCCAATTAAAGCAAAGATCTTCGCACCCGGTAATCCCTACTAACAAAAGGGGGATGGTTATTGCTAGTAAAACTCTTTGAATAGACATGGTTCATTCCTTTGTTGTTATTGTTGTCAGGGTACTATACTACTAATGTGCGTGAATGGAAAAGCAACTTGTGGGCGAATTCAAAGCAAGGTGGCTTTAATGGGTTGAACAACCTTTTCTCCAATCAAATTGACGAGATTGTTTTCTAGCGCGCGTAGTTCTTGCGAGTCTAAATAAGCAGAGTAAGCATTTTTATCGATGAAAGACTGAACAAATATAACGTCAGCATCCATTGCCATGTTTCCTTGAACACTAAGTTTTGGCAAATATATCGCCGTTCTTAATCCGCCTGAGTATTGACTGGCAATGATTTGCAGCGGTTCCAAATAATCTTTCCTGTAGGTTTCATAGGAAACATTCCACTTAAGGTCCACCATATTAAGGATCGCAATCTTTCCATCCACTGTTGGAAAACTATCGTCGACGTCACATGATGTCAGAATCTTTCTTTTAGCGCCCTTAGTGCGGAGTTCAAAAATCTCCTCAAACTCATCATCGGTCAGTACAGAAAACATGCCACCAAAGGATGGATACTGCACTACAAATAGCAGGTCTGGGTTAAAGTCAAATGCATCGTTCGTGGAGGAATACAACTCAGAATGCAAGTGAGCGCCGTGCTTCGCAGCAATAGGGTTTGCTTGTTTCAAATATTCGTGGAAAGTTGTTTTTCCCTCTTCGCCGTCATACCAAATGACATTAAGCATGTGAAGCTTACTGGTACAGCCGTTTAGAAAAAGAGTGGCTATCGCCAGAAAAATAAGCGTTTTAAAAGCGTTCATCCAATTATCCTGTTTTTATTATTTTTATTGTTTTGTGTGTTCAGTGTTAGTTCATTCCTCAAATAGGCGCTTCGACCATATCTAAATAATAATGGGCACTTTATCTATATCAGAACGTTCGGTCAAGAATTGAATGCTCATGCTAGATCTGCACGGTAGCGGGCTGGAATAGCTGAATCTAGAGTGTTCGTACCAAAGATATCTATGTGCATTAACGGACATTCTTACTAAGTAATTGATTCACTTCGTTATTGTTGTGCGTATGTTGGCGTAACTGCTTTTCGCCAACATACGAGCAGAAGAAAAGGATTTGACTCCCAAGCCAATCAAAGTTAACGTGCGTTAACATGGATTCTACCAAAGACATAATTCTCGCCTGCGCACGTGACCAGTACCTAAGTGACGGTTACAAAGGCTTATCCATGCGTAAAATTGCTCAAAAGGCGGGCATTAGCGCGACGGCAATCTACCGTCACTTTGCGAATAAAGAAGCGCTATTTCACCATGTCGTGAAGAAAGGGTTCGGTACCTATACCCAGTATTTGACACCCGCGCTCAAAGAGTCGACGGCCGAAAAGCGTTTTATGAAGACCCTAGAAAACGCCTTGGCCTTTGTCTTGGACCAACCCAAGTACTTTGAGCTGATTTTTGTAAAATCCGAAACAAAAGATGAGCTCGCCAACTTTGACGATTTACGAACTGACTCAAAAATATCCTTTAACTTTTATACTGCCAGAATTGAAGAATGTATGGAGGAGGGCTTTTTGAAGAAAGATAATGCTAGCGAGTTATCCGTGCTACTGCTCTCCGCGTATATCGGATTTTTTTCACTATACACATCGGGGCTGCTTCCCCGATCAAAGAAAGAAATAGAACAGCTTTACTGGCGTACCATTGATCGCGTGCTGGTAGGTGTTGTTGTTTAGTCGTTTGGGCTGGGCTAACGTAGACCCAGTCAGCTCACCAAAAAAAAGAAGTGATAAATTATGTTAGAAATCACCTTGATACTAAACAGCTTATGGTTTGCCATGGGTTTTAATGTTTTCTCAATTCGCAATAAGATCTTTGCAAAACTGGTGGTGCCTCGAGAACAACGAGATACTCCCGTGTTCAATATTTTGGCTGAATCAGGCCGTTTCTTAGGCGGATTTAATTTCGCATTTATGCTTTGTAATATTCTATTTTTGATTAATCTAGATATTTTTCCCAGTAATGAACAGAGAGCGATCTTGCTGTTTGTATTTGCCGTCGCTCATGGTAGCCAGTTCATTTTTAACGTCCCGGTGGCCATACAAAACACGCGAGGTGGTGGTGTCTGGCAAGTACTTAAAGGCACGATGTTATTTATATTTGTCACCGATTTTATCATGATGTCATTGAATCTTATTGTAGCCGCCATGTTTGCTTTTTAGTCTTAGATAAATCGGTTATGGTTGTAGTACGAGAATAGGAATTAAAATCCTTAACCTTTGGCCTGGAGCCTTTAAGTAGTAGGGGCTGTTGATATTTAGTATTACAGGTCGTTTTGGGTTAGCATGTCAGTAATTTGTATTCTGGGTAGTGCTATGAAAAAACTGTTTGTAATGAGCTGGGCTCTATTGTTGTCATTGCTCAGTGTTGGCGTTACTGCCAGCCAGCCTGATAGTGTGAGAATTTGCACCCCTGAATGGGAGTTCTATACCCAAAAGGACGGTACAGGGCTGTACCATGAATTATGGGCAGCCGTTTTTAAGTCCGCGGGCATTAATGTAGATGTTAAATACGTGCCATTTAAACGTTGTGTAAAGAGTTTTTCAAATAGTAAAAAGAAGACCAACACCAAAGCCAATGACTATGACGCCTATGCTGGTGGCTATGGTAAAGAAGGTGGGATTATTCCTTATTGGCATATAGGGGTAGATTTGATAACCGTCGCCTACAAAAAAGGGGAGATTGAAAAATGGACTGGTGAAGCGCTGCTGAATGGGCAGCGTGTTGGATGGGAGCGTGGGTTTGAATATGATAAATACGGAGTTGTTAACGTAAAGATTCAGCTGAAAGAATTCAGTAAATTGAAATCCGGCATACAGATGTTAGCCTCAGATCGCATTGATTTTCTGTTAGATTATAGTACGGCTATTGGAAAAACCGCCTCCGAACTCGGGCTGTCGGAGCAAATCGAAATGGCGCCAGATGTTCTACCCGGGCCAAAATATTACATGATATTCTCAGATACAGAAAAGGACGGGCGCTTGCCAAAATATGGGATGCCGGAATGGCACGGCTCAGTAAAGCTGGTAAGTTGAATAAGATGTTCAGCGCCTATGAAGACAAAGCCTACTGAGGGTGGAAAGGTTATTCTAAGCCCGCATCTTTTAGCTTTTTGAGGAGTAGGGCTTCGCGTTCTTGAGCTTGCTTCTCGCGCTCAAGAGCTTGTTTGTTTTGCTTAGCAAATTCGGCCCTTTCCTTTTCAAGTGTTGCTGCTGTTTCTGCCAATGCCCCTTCGGTTTCTACTAGAGCACCCTCAGTCTCCACCAACACATCCTCAACCAACGGCCTTACCTTCAGCGCCTCAAAATCCATCAACGGGTGAGAAGGCTCAAACCCCTGAGAATAATTAGCATCCGGCACGAAACCATCAATAGCCTGTAAACACTCAGCATGTACCCAGTGTTGAAAGCTCTCCACCCAGCCCACTAACCGATCAAGCACCTCAGTATCCACGCTATAGTGTTCTTTGTAACGAGCATCAATATAGGCATCACAGAGAAAGGCAAAAAGTTTGTTATCTTGCTCGTGGTTTATCGGGAAAATCTTTCGAATATGCCGGTCGAGTTTCTTCACCTCGTTACGTAATACAAACAACCGGTGGGTGCGGGGTTTATACAACGTGATGGTCGCAAGATACGTTGCAAACAAATGTTCTGTCATTTGATGCAAATTGTAGATAGCCGCGACGCGTTGTTTTCGTTGATAGTTAAATTCAAACATGCCGTGAAACTGCGAGGCTTTCTCAAAGAAGCGCTCAAAATAACGAATGCTGAGCTCTCGCCGCTGAGGGTTGGTCAGCTCTTGCGGGGAGGCAAGGTCAAAGTTGTCATCCCACAATACAACGCCTTCTTTAACGATGTCTTGGTAGAAGTATTCACCTTGTTGTAATGCGCTATTAAACCGTTCTGCGCTTTCTTGTATTAGATGAAACGGCGCTGAAAGTTCTGCACGGCCTTGCAGTTTGCCCAGTAAAGCTGTGAGCTTGCGCTCTTTAGTGGTGGAGCTTTCGCCGTGAAAAACCACTAATACATCCACATCAGAGTTGTACTCTGAGATCACCCCATTTTCGTCAACCCGCCGGTCATTGATAAAATCCCCACGAGCATAACTGCCGAATAACCATATCATCGCGATATCAGTGGAGCTTTTATCGAGAATCCATTGCTTAGCAAAAGCCAGGTCGTCGCGGACGGGCTCTGGTATATGGTCGGTGTTGGTGTTTAGGGTGGATTTATCGTAGGGCATGGTTTTGGGTGTTTGTGGGTGGTGTGATGAATAGCTGTAGTTAGTTGCTGCAGTTGGTCGCTGTCGCGAGTGCCTACAACGACGTAGGCAAGTGCATGAAAGATAGTAGCATTTGATGAGTGTTGAAAGGAATTTTATTGGTAGTGTTGTTTCTATGGGTATAGGTAATTGGGTTGATTAATACTTGACCGCAAATGTTGATTTCCATGCACGAATATTAAACAACACCCAACCAAATAAGGGATTAATATGATAAGCTCAACCCTCGATTGAAACCCTAATGATATCTGGGCATTGTTGCAGGGAATGTATGCCAATGAGCGTAACCACTGTAGGTGCTGTTGTTGTGGAAGTCCCCGTTAATGGCTATCAAGAAAACCGTACTGTACTCCTCGCAATATAAAGGTTATGTACTGACCTTTCCCTTTCTGACGTATGTCTCTGACAAATACCTGAATAGCCCCAAAACCATGATAGTGGTGCCTTATGGCTGCACCTTACGGGATTATAGTTAGATTAAAAGGTGACAATTCACCGCCTCCCCATTTTCAAGATAAAACCCATAGAGAGTCGTAGTAAGTGGCCTTAATTAAGAAAAGAGCATTATTAGCGTGTTGTGAAAAGAAAACACTGTGGAAGTTAATGGCTCAATTTGACCTAACGGCAAGATCCAATGCCAGTGAAACGACCTTAGTTGACGTATTGGCACCAAAGCATTCGATTAAAATTGAATCTATTTTAGAAACAATGGTAGGCGCTGAACTGAAAGCGGCATGCCATGCAATGGAGGTCAGCTCAACCGGTAGCAAGGCAGATTTGATCAAACGACTTGTGCCTGAGGATGGTAGCAAGTTAGAAAAAGACAACGCTGCACGTATCAAGAAAAAGCCTCCTACAGCAAAGCCCACACCCTCAAAGAGTAAACCAACAGACAACGCCAGCCCCGACGAAACAGCGAATAAAGTGCCGAATACAACGTCAAACAAAACAACGAGTAAAACACCCATGGTTAAAAAAGCCGTCAAAAAGAAAGCCGCCGCCCCCAAAGACGAGACAACGTTTGAAGCATCCCTCTGGGACACCGCCAACAAGCTGCGCGGCTCGGTAGAATCTTCCGAATATAAGCATATCGTGCTGAGCCTCATTTTCCTCAAATTCATCAGCGATAAGTTTGAGGAGCGTAAACAGGCACTGATCGACAGCGATCAAGCGCAATATGTCGACATGGTAGAGTTCTACACTATGGAGAACGTCTTCTATCTCACCGAAGAATCACGCTGGAACTTTATTCAACAAAATGCCAAACAAGACGACGTCGCCCTTAAAATCGATACCGCCTTGAATACCATTGAGAAAAACAATAAATCCTTAAAAGGTGCCTTGCCCGATAACTACTTCTCCACATTGGGGTTGGATACCAGCAAACTGGCCGCGTTAATCGACACCATCAACAACATCAACACCCTGGCCAATGAATGCCATATGACCGAAGAAGACCTGGTGGGCCGAGTGTACGAATACTTCCTCGGTAAATTTGCCGCCAGTGAAGGTAAAGGCGGTGGCGAATTCTATACACCCAAATCCATCGTTGCCCTGTTAGCTGAAATGCTAGAGCCCTACAAAGGCAAAATCTATGATCCCTGTTGTGGCTCGGGTGGTATGTTTGTGCAATCCATCAAATTTATCCAAAGCCATAACGGCAACCAAAAAGACATCGCCATCTATGGACAGGAGTACACCAACACCACCTATAAACTGGCGAAAATGAACTTAGCCATTCGTGGTATCAACGGCAATCTGGGTGAGGTCGCTGGCGATACCTTTTTCAAAGATCAACACCCCGATTTAAAAGCCGACTACATCATGGCTAATCCACCCTTTAACCAAAAACAATGGCGAGAAGACAGTCAGCTCACCAAAGACCCACGTTGGGCGGGTTACGATGTACCGCCCACCGGTAATGCCAACTATGCCTGGATCATGAATATGATCAGCAAGCTATCAGAAAATGGCACCGCCGGTTTTGTACTGGCCAATGGTTCTATGAGTACAGCGACAAGTGGTGAAGGTACTATTCGCCAAAAGATGATCGAGAATGACTTGGTGGATTGCATGATCGCACTGCCGGGGCAACTGTTTTACACCACAACTATTCCTGTTTGTTTGTGGTTTCTAACTAAAAACAAAAAAGAACAAATAGGTAAAGGTTATAGAAATCGTGAAGGCGAAACTCTGTTTATCGATGCTCGACAAAAAGGCTCGATGATTAGCCGTGTGCAGAAAGAGTTTACGACGGATGATATCGCAGCCATAGCCAGAACGTACCATGCTTGGCGTGGTGAAGAGAAAGACGGTGCCTACGAGGACGTAGCAGGTTACTGCAAGAGTGCGACCTTGGATGACATCGTCAAGCATGATTATGTGCTGGCGCCAGGGCGTTATGTTGGCGCGGCTGCTGAAGAGGGTGATGGAGAGCCCTTTGCGGAAAAGATGGCGCGCTTAACAGCGACCTTGAAAGTGCAGTTTGCAGAATCTGATCGTTTAGAGGTTGAGATTAAAGCGAACTTGGAGAGGTTGGGTTTCAATGTTTGATTTACCAGTTTGGGAGCCCGATGAGTATGTTGAAACTACTTGGGGTGATTTGGTAGAGCTTCGATATGGTAAAGGCTTGAAAGGTTATAAAGGCGCTGTTGGAGAATTCCCTGTTTATGGCACCAATGGGCCGGTGGGATTTTGTGATAAACCTTTGTGCGACTTTCCTAGTGTCGTAATTGGACGAAAAGGAGCGTATAGGGGGGTTCATTATTCTGATAAGCCATTTTTTGTAATTGATACAGCTTTTTTTGTGGTACCAAAATTTGATATTAACTTGAAGTGGGTTTATTACTCGTTACTAACACAAGATATCAATGGTCTTGATTCAGGTTCAGCGATACCTTCGACTCGAAGAGAGGACTTTTATGCGTTGACTGCAAAAGTTCCTCCGAGGAGTAAGCAAGATGAAATCGTTAAAAATCTAGATTGCTTAAATTTCAAAATTGAACTAAATCGCCAAACCAACCAAACCCTAGAACAAATCGCCCAAGCCATTTTCAAAAGCTGGTTTGTCGATTTCGAACCAACCCGCGCCAAAATCGCCGCAAAGAAACGTTGGCAGGTCATTAATCAAACCACCGAATGCAGCTCACCCACTTGCTATGCCGAAGCGTTCAACGCAGAGCAGCAAGGCCAAAACCTCAAAGCATTAAGCCTCGAAGAGGTCATGGAACAAGCCGCCATGGCCGCCATCAGCGGCAAGGCCCTGTCTGAGATTTCACAACTTAGCTCAGAGCAACAGCAACAACTCAAAGTTACTGCTGATTTGTTTCCTGGTGAGTTGGCTGACTCTGAGTTGGGTGATGTGCCGGAGGGGTGGGAATGTTTGCAATGGGGTAGCATTGCAAGACTTGAATATGGAAAGGGTTTAAAGGGATATCGTGATGGAGAAGGCAATATCCCTGTTTTCGGGACAAATGGAAAAATAGGTCTTACTGACAAGTCGCTTTTTGACAAAGAGGGAATAATTGTTGGGCGCAAGGGCGCGTACCGCGGTGTTCATTACTCATCTGCCCCGTTCTATGTAATCGACACAGCGTTTTTCATATCACCATTAATTTCGTTGAGTGTAAAATGGGCATACTACGAAATATTGAGATTCGACATTAACGGAATGGATTCCGGGTCGGCGATCCCGTCAACTAGCCGTGATGACTTCTATAGTCTGTGGAGCGTATTCCCTCCAGTTGAAGTGCAAGACGAATTTGATCGACTAATTACAATGATTTTCGAAAAGAAATCATGCAATGATTCAGAAAACGAATCGCTTGGTCTGCTTAGAGATACACTACTCCCGAAACTTCTCTCTGGAGAATTATCCATTCAAGAAGCAGAACAAAACAATAAAGCAATAGCGTAGTTAAAGTACGTCGGTTAAAGGATTTGATCATGCAGAAGTTTGACGAAGCACAATTAGAAAATGCCATTATCACCTTGTTAGGTGAACAAGGCTTCCCTCATATTAAAGGGGCGCAGATATCGCGTAACCCAGAAGAGGTGCTCATAAAAGATGACTTGCATGATTTCCTTGCGTTGCAATATCAAGCAGCAGGTATTACCGGTAGTGAAATAGCATCCATTATCCGCAAGCTAGAGGTGCTATCGGCCAGTGACCTGTACGAAAGCAATAAAACCTTTATGGATTGGCTATCCAACGGCTTCTTGTTCAAACGTGAAGATCGCACCCAAAAGGATCTGTTTATACAGCTGGTCGATTATAGCGATTTAGCCTTAATGCGTTTTACCCCGCTCGAAGCGGGGCAAAAAGCTGGCGAAGCAGAAGCTATCGATACTGTGGACATGGTAGTGGCTGAACAATCAGCAGCTTATATTGCGAGTGTTCATTGCGATAACAATATCTATAAGATTGTTAATCAGCTTGAAATAGAAGGCGCTGAGTTACGTATCCCTGATGGTATTTTGTATATCAATGGTCTGCCGTTGGTGGTGTTTGAGTTTAAGTCCGCCATTCGTGAAGAAGAAGCCACAATACATGATGCCTATGTGCAACTGTGTACCCGTTATCGGCGCGATATACCCCAGCTGTTTGTGTTTAATGCCCTGTGCATTATCAGTGATGGCGTTAATAATAAAATGGGTAATCTGTTTTCCCCTTATGATTTTTATTATGCCTGGCGTAAGATCACGGGGGATGAATCCGCAGAGCGAGAAGGCATTGGCTCGCTGCATACCATGATTCAGGGGTTGTTTGATAGGCGCCGCCTGCGTGATGTGATCCGCCACTTTATCTATTTTCCTGATGTATGTAATGATGAGGTGAAAATCGTTTGTCGTTACCCCCAGTATTACGCCACCAATAAGCTCTTTCAAAATATTCAACTGCACCAGAAACCTTACGGTGATGGTAAAGGCGGGACGTATTTTGGTGCCACGGGTTGCGGTAAGAGCTTTACCATGCAGTTTTTATCCCGCTTACTGATGAAGAGTGTACATTTCTCTAGCCCCACCATTGTATTAATTACTGACCGTACCGATTTGGATGATCAGCTATCCGTGCAATTCACCAATGCGAAAAAGTATATCGGCGACGATATGATTGTCAGCGTTGATAGCCGAGCAAACTTGCGTGAGTTATTGGAAGGTCGTCAAAGTGGCGGTGTATTTTTGACAACCATCCACAAATTTACCGAAGATGCCAAGCTGCTTACTGATCGAAGCAATGTGATTTGTATCTCTGATGAGGCTCATCGTAGTCAAATAAACCTCGATAAAAAAACCACCATCACTTACAAAGATGGCGAAGCCGTTGGTTATAAAGAAAGCTACGGTTTCGCAACCTATCTTCACAAATCACTACCCAACGCGACCTATGTGGGTTTTACCGGTACGCCAATCGATGCCACCTTGGATGTGTTTGGAGACCCGGTTGATACCTATACCATGACGGAATCGGTGAAAGATGAGATCACTGTGCGTATTGTCTATGAAGGCCGCGCCGCTAAAGTGAATCTCGACAATAGCAAGGTAGAAGAGATTGAGAAGTACTATGAGGAGTGTAAGGACGCAGGCACGAATGAGTACCAAATAGAAGAAAGTAAAAAAGCCTCAGCCAATATGGGTGCTATTTTAGGTGATCCAGACCGAATCAAGGCGTTAGCTAAAGATTTTGTGGCCCATTATGAAACGCGAATTGAAGAAGGCTCAACGGTTAGAGGCAAGGCGATGTTTGTGTCTAGCGCCAGACTTATTGCTTATGATTTTTATAAAGCGGTAAAGGCGCTGCGCCCGGCTTGGTTTGAGGTGTTGGCGTGTGAAGAAGGCTCAACCCTAACTGATCAAGAGCGCAAAGAGATAAAAGCCTCAGAGCGTGTGAAGCTGGTAATGACCCGTGGTAAAGATGATGATAAAGAGCTGTATAATTTGCTGGGCGACAAAGCTTACCGTAAAGAGCTGGATCGACAGTTTAAAAACGATAAGTCCAACTTTAAAATCGCCATCGTCGTGGATATGTGGTTAACCGGCTTTGATGTGCCATTCCTAGACACAATGTACATCGATAAGCCGGTACAAGAGCATAACCTGATACAAACCATCTCGCGGGTGAACCGTAAGTTCAGCGGTAAAGATAAAGGCTTGGTGGTGGATTACATCGGTATTAAAAGCCATATGAATAAGGCGCTGGCCAAGTACTCCAAATCCAAAGAAACGGATATGGAAGAGATTACCGAATCTTTAATCGCCGTAAGAGACCACCTGGATTTGCTCAGCAAGGTATTCCACAACTTCGATAGCAGTGATTACTTTGGGGGTGACCCAGTAAGCCAGTTGAACTGCTTAAACCGTGCCGCTGAATACGTGATGGTATCGGAGAAGCACGAAAAGCGTTTTATGGACATGGTGAAGCGCCTAAAAGCCGCCTACGACATTTGCTGTGGTAGTGATGACCTCACACAGAATGAACGTAACCATGTGCATTTCTACTGTGCGGTTCGCTCTATAGTCTTCAAGCTTACCAAGGGTGATGCACCGGATACGGCACAAATGAATGCCCGAGTGCGTGAAATGATCTCAGAGGCTATTCAAAGCGAAGGGGTTGAAGAGATCTATAAAATGGGCGATGACAGTGAAACTGCCATAGATATCTTTAATGACGACTACATGAGTAAGATCAGTAACATCAAAATGCCCAATACCCGTATTCATATGTTGCAGCAGCTATTGGCCAAAGCCATTGGCGAGCTGAAGAAGGTCAATAAAATGCAAGGCATGGATTTTTCCAAGCGTTTGCAGTCACTAGTGGAGAAGTACAATGAACGTAAAGAAGGCGATACGTTTGGTGCGGACTTCCATGACGAGATCACCGAAGAATTCCTCAATATGTACGGCAAGATGAAGGATGAGATGAACTCCTTCGAAGATATGGGGATTGATTTTGAAGAGAAGGCGTTTTACGACATATTAAAGGCACTGGCCATTAAGTATGACTTTGTTTACCCGGAAGAGAAGTTGCTCGAATTAGCGGCTGCTGTGAAGGCAATGGTGGATGATAAAACCCAATTCACTGACTGGGCACAGCGTGAGGACATTAAGGCTGAGTTTAAAGTCGGATTGATATTATTATTGGCTGAGTATGGTTATCCACC
>MAAC01020114.1_pt1 | contig 12995 bp, 18 predicted proteins | sample 1115981 | NCBI WGS metagenome assembly MAAC01 (sample SAMN04961126, study PRJNA320927) | seawater metagenome | isolation source: sample BD02T64 sea water enriched with oil for 64 days | place: USA:Gulf of Mexico | collected 2013-07-27 | reverse complement strand
GGAAGCATGACTTTCTGCCAAGCCGCCTTGTAGATCGGAGTCGGTTGCTCCGCCACAGGAAAACAGATCTTACAATTCATACTTGCAGAACTGCCACCGTCTCGCCAACAGTCACAAAAAGGTTGCTCGCTCATAAGTGAGTTCTCCAGTCCAAGGACAAGATGTTCTCAGCGTCGTAAACCAGCACCTCAAGGCTGGCCTTCTCAAAGTGTTCACTCAGCTGACCCAGCAAGGCAGGGTTACTGTTCTTCGGTAAACGGATAGAACAGGAAGTACTCCCTTCGACCATCTTCCGTCTGATGATCTCATTAAGCTTTTCAATCTGGTCTTTACGATTGTAGTCTAATGACTTTTTACGTTCGTCGGCAGTATCCTGCCACATTTCTTTATAGTCCAACTTGCTCTCCTTGTTTATTATATTGTCTTAATGACTCCTTCCAATTCGGACTGTGCATAAAGCCTAGCTCACGTCTCGGACCACGGCAGAACCACGTGCCACCTTGGGCCCAGTATGGTTCGCTCATAAAACTGTAAATAGTACCTCGCTCCTCGGTCGCCACATAGCTATGAGCATTGGGGATCCTGTACTTCCTACCCTCAAACGTGATCTCCTTCATCTTTCATACTCCGCATAATAATTATCAGGACGCTTCTCGTACACCGTGCCACAGAACGTCTCTGTATAGTTGCACAGAAACTCTGCAACGAATAGGTTCCTAGATCGTACCAACGGAGCTACCATAGAAACGATGACATCAAAGCCTTGAGCATCTAGGATCTTACAGATCTCAAAGACCCGTCTAACATTTTCGTGTCTATCTTCGCTATTATAACCCAACCCAGAACTTAGTCCCGACCGAATGTCATCACCGTCAAACCAAGGGCAACCGAGCTTAGACTGTAGCTCACGAGCCTTGGTAGTTTTACCAGTTCCGGGTTGACCTGTAAACAAGTAGATCATGAGGCCCAACCTCCTGCTGTGATCTTGTTGCCTTCCAGACGAATAGTGATACCGCTCTCCGCAAACCTTGCTACGACCTTCTTAGCAGAGTCACTAAAGTTATACCTAAACCGCTTTATAGGGTCTTCGTATAGCACGACAACAAGGTCGCTTTCATAGATAGCTTGTCTGATCTTCTTGTCCCAGTTCTCAAACATGGCTTGTTCTTCACTAGGCCGCTCGGCCCAAAGCTTCTTATATAGGCTCATCGCTTTCTCCTTTTCTTTCTAGCGTTCTTTAATTGATTCTTGCTCGGCCCTCTGAGGAACTTCTTGATCTCCTCTTGCTTGGACTCATCATGTAGCCACCACCAGTCAAAGGCAATACCCCTTCGACGCATGGCCTTCTTGAGAGTCCGTCTGGTCTCTCGGGGCAAGGCTATCATACTATTGATCCCTCCCATAACTCTTTATACTTACTCATTTTCGTACCTCACATGTTTTCTTAATCTTCACTGTGATAAAGTCACCGTCTACCTCTAGTAACTCCCCATTTAGCCAACCATCATTGTCAATCAGTCGACATGATCCCTGATCTCCAGCTTCCGCCTTGACCCACTTACCTAACCGAACTCCGTCACGTTCAACCAACTTCTCTTCTTCCAAGTCACAGACCGGAACAACGATGCCACTGCCGTCATGAGTTAGCAAGACGACGTGTTCCATCCGGTCTTGACACCAATACTTGCACTGGGTTCGGTAATCCTTGCCTGCAAAGTCATAAACGTCTCCAGTAGGATCACGCTCAGGTAACGACTCTATAATTGGTTCCCAGATCATGCCACTATGTCTTGTTGGTTCACTCGGACAACTTCTGACCTCCGCAAAGAAGTCACTCAATTCAATCTCACTTTGATTGTCAGGGTGACTAGGGTCAGGGTAATAGATGCAAATGCTTTCAAGGTCACACAGATCAATGTCAAAGGTGGCACGGCTACCATAGCCAGTAGGGCCAACCCATATCTCAGTGTTGCTGCTTTGACTCAAAGAAACCGTGCCACGTTGGGTATCTGACAATCTTAAGCTCGTCATCAATTCGTTATTACGCGAGAAAAACTCTGGGTTATCTTGCAGGTAAGCACTTACCAATTCATCAGTTAATGGTAATTCGTCAATAGGGGTCATTGTTTGTTCACTTTTCATAAAAATATTCTTCACACATTGCGTTCATTATTCAGTTTGCAAAAATTGCAATAAATAGGGTGATTACATGGATATTTGGCCATCAAAAACATGTTCAGCAGGGCCTGACATTTTCACAGGATGCCCAGGACCTTTCCAATATATTCTTAGCTTACCACCAGGTAATTCTACGGTAACTTGTCTCGATAACTTCTTCTGCATTTGTCCAATCACTACCGCAGCACAAGCGCCACTACCACAAGCCAATGTTTCTGCGGCGCCGCGCTCATAAACTCTCAGCTTAATTTGATTGGGGGCAACCACTTCCATAAAACCAACATTGGCGTGTTCAGGAAAGCGTTCATGTAAAGATAATTCTTTACCTAAAAGCTCAACAGGTGCGGTAAGTACATCATCTACCGTCACCACACAATGAGGATTTCCCATTGAAACAACACCACAAAGTACGGTTTCAGAAGCACTGCGTAAAATGTAAGTACCTTCAGATTTTTGCGCGGTGAAAGGCACTTTATTAGGTTCAAATTGCGGCACAGGCATAGTCACCGAGATATTGCCATCACGCTCAACAAATAAGGTCATTTTGCCTGAGGCAGTAGAAACTTTAATTTTGTTTTTAGTGCATAACCCTTTCATGCGAACAAAGCGCGCAAAGCAACGAGCACCGTTGCCACACTGACCAACTTCACTACCATCAGCATTAAAAATGCGATAATGAAAATCTAAATCAGGATCATAAGGTGGCTCAACAACTAATAATTGATCAAAACCGACACCAAAATTTCTATGCGCCAATTTGGCTATTTGCTCATTGGATAAGTAAACATTTTGAGTGACATTATCCAGTACTAAAAAGTCATTGCCTAAGCCGTGCATTTTGGAAAAATTAACTAACATTATTACTCTTGCTTTTGGGGTTGTGATTCAACTTGTTGTACATCTTGCTGTTTACTTACTGGCTTAATCTCTTGCTCGCCGTGATATAAGTCGCCTTTTGAGCCACAAGCAGACAACAAGGCTAGCATTAAAAATGACACCATAAAAAATAAAATAGCTTTAATTTTGTTCATGTTTTACTCATGATTAGCGGTTTTTACCATGAAAGACATCTAAATCAAGCTTTGGACTTAACTTAGTTGTTATATTTATTTCAGTTGATTGGTATTATACTCACATGCTGATTACCCAAACAACTAAAGAAAGCTAATGAATGATAGCCAATATAACCTACTTACCGATGCGTTGTTACTCGCCGTTGAAGAGGCGATTGAAGATTGTGGCGTAGATATTGACTACGAGGGCACTGGTGGCTTACTGACACTAACTTTTAAAAATGGCAGCAAGATTATTCTCAATAAACAAGCACCCTTGCAAGAAGTGTGGATAGCCACTAAATTTAATGGTCACCATTTTACTTTTGCCGACGAGCAATGGACAGACAAACGTGGTGGTGGTGAATTTTGGCAGTTTTTATCGGCCGCCGTTAGCAAGCAAGCGAACAGTGAAATTACGCTTTTAGCAGAATAGCTTTATATCCTTGGAATACTAAAATGACAACAGTACGAATAGCAACACGTAAAAGCGCCCTAGCCTTATGGCAAGCTGAATACGTAAAAGCACAATTAGAGCACTTTCATCAAGATATTAATGTTGAATTAGTCCCCATGACCACTAAAGGCGATATTATTTTAGATACGCCCCTGGCTAAAGTGGGTGGCAAAGGCCTTTTTGTTAAAGAACTTGAAGTAGCCATGCTAGAAGATAGAGCTGACATAGCCGTACACTCGATGAAAGATGTACCCGTTGATTTTCCTGAAGGTTTAGGTTTAGAAGTTATTTGTCCGCGTGAAGACCCTCGTGATGCTTTTGTTTCAAATACCTACGCAACACTGAGTGATTTACCACAAGGCGCCATTGTTGGTACTTCAAGCTTACGTCGCCAATGTCAATTAAAAGCCAAGCGTCCAGATCTCGATATTCGCGACTTACGCGGTAATGTTAATACCCGTTTAAGAAAACTTGATGAAGGCCAATACGATGCTATTATTTTAGCGGCGGCAGGCTTAATTCGTTTAAAAATGAACGAGCGCATCGCCCAACATATTGAACCTGAAGAAATGCTTCCTGCTAATGGTCAAGGAGCCGTTGGTATCGAGTGTCGCATTGATGATGAAAATATTAAAGCCTTATTAGCACCACTTGAATGTAGTACCACTCGTAGCCGGGTATTAACTGAAAGAGCCATGAATAAAGCCCTAGAAGGCGGCTGTCAGGTGCCTATCGCCAGCTATAGTGTTATTTCACCCGATGGTAAAAAAGTGCATTTGCGAGGTTTAGTGGGTGCCGTTGATGGTAGTGAAATAATTGCCAGTGACATTACCGGCCCTGTTGAGCAAGGAGAAGCATTAGGCAATACCTTAGCGCAAGAATTACTTAGCCGTGGTGCTGATAAAATACTTGCCCAAGTATACGCAGAAGCTAATACAGAGAAGAATGCTGACAACAACTAATCAGACACCGCTTAGAGTATTAATTACTCGGCCAGAACAAAAAGCACAACAGCTTGCCTTGTCTCTCAATCAACAAGGCATAGCTTGTGTTAACCAACCCTTATTTGATTACCAAGCACTTGCTAATCACAGTACTAGCAAAGCTTTATTAACTGATATCGATATCCTTATTTTTGTCAGTGTTGCCGCTGTTGAGTTTGCTGACGCTAACTACTCGGCTAATCTCTGGAAATTTGAACACATATTTGCTGTTGGCTCCGCCACAAAAAAAGCATTACAACTGCTTGGCGTTAATAACGTCATGATCCCAAACCAAGAAAACAGTGAAGGCTTATTAGCTTTACCAGCATTAACTCAACAAGTTGATGGAAAAAAAATCACCATAATACGCGGTGATGGTGGCCGAGAATATTTAGCCAACACACTGAGCAGCCGTGGTGCAAATGTAGCTTATCTTGAGAGTTATCAAAGAGTATGGCGAGTATTAGCCAAAGATATAAGCAAACAATGGCATCAGCAACAAATTAATTGTATTGTCGTTACCAGTAACGCTATATTAGCAAAGCTTGCTCAATTAGTACTCAGCCAAGGTGAGCAAAGTGAAAGTCAAAAGTTGGTTGATTACTGGCGGACACAATGTTTGTGGGTTACCGCCAGTAAACGTATTGCCGATAAAGCCAAGCAACTTGGCTTGTCAGAGGTAACCATCAGTGCGGGTGCCAGTGACCAAGTACTCACCGAAACATTACAAGCGCTACAAGCACCACAAAGCTAGTGCCAACAAAGTAAATTTAGCCATAACATTCAATAACGGAATGCCGAGATGACCGAAATAAAAAAAACCTTAGCCGCAGACAAAGCCACCACAACAGAGGCTAAAAATACTATCGACAAGGTCTCTGAAAAAAAGCTCTCTGAAAAAAAAGCTGACACTAAAAAAGCTGACGCTAAAGAAGTAACAAGCAAAAAAGATACTGGCCAAAGCCAGCCAAAAACGCTATCTAAGTTAGCAATCTTCGCAACTATCATTGCCATTGTTGCGCCCACGGGTCATTATTTTTGGCAACAGCAGCAAAGTCAGCTAATAACTGAGCAGCTTACCAATAAATTTAGCCAAGAAAACAGTGCTAATTTCAATCATTTTCAAACACAAATGCAGCAAGCACTGAGCACACAGCAAAGTAGTTTCGCTAAACAGTTACAACAAGTAAAACAACAAACTGTCAACGCTAGCCAAGAGAAAATAGCCAAACTCAATGACACTGTCTGGCAATTAGAGCAGCGCATCAAACAACGTCAGCCCAGTGATTGGCTATTACATGAAAGCGAATATCTTATTCGCATTGCTGCCCGCACTTTATGGTTAGAGCACGATACTACCGCAGCCATAGGTTTACTTAAAGATGCTGACGCCCGCTTAACTGAATTAAATGATCCCGCCTTTTTACCTGTGCGCAAGCTTATCCATCAAGATATAAAGTCCTTAGAATTGATGCCGACATTGCAGACTGATGAGGTTATATTAACGTTGATGGCACTGAGTAAACAGATTGCGGCTTTACCACTAGCAATAGAAAGTTTAGGTAACTCAGAAAATAGCCCTGCAAATGATTTTGAGTTATCTGATAATATTAATGATTGGCAAAGCAACCTAGCGAAAACATGGCAAAAATTCCTTGATGATTTTATTCGCGTTCGCCAAAGAACTGGCTCAATAGAACCTTTAATCGCGCCTGAGCAACAAGCGCATTTAAAGCAAAAATTAACCTTAAAGGTTCAACTAGCCTTATGGGCTGCCAGCGAACGTAAAGGTGATATTTACCATAAAACGCTAACCGATATTGAGCAATGGCTTAATGAATTTTTTGCTATGGATAACGATTATAACCAGCGTTTTATGAAAGCACTACTTACCTTGCAAAAGCAGCGCGTTAGTTATGATTACCCTAGTGAGCTAGCATCCCTACCAGCCATTAGAGCCATACTGAATAAGAAAGGCAGTAAACCAGAAAACAAGACCGATAAAAAAACAGAGAATAAAACCGAAAGCAACACAGTAAGTAAAGCCATAAGTAAGCCAACTCTAGATAAAACCAAGATAGAGCAAGTAGAGCAAGTAGAGCAAGTAGAGCAAGCCAATGATGAAACAAACAATGAGGGTGAATTATGATCCGCTTTATTGTCATCATTGCCCTATTTTTTTCGGTATTAGCATTAAGCCCACTGCTGATTGATGAAAAGGGCTACATATTAATTGCCATGGGTGAAACTATTATTGAACTGACAGTGCTTTCTGCAACAATAATGTTTACGCTGTTTGCCATTGGCGCATTTATACTCTATAAATTTTTACGTGGTGGCTTTAAAATCAGTTTTAAAGCTTGGCACACGGTTGCTTTTGCCAGCAGACGCCGTGGCATTGCTAACTTTAATAAAGGTTTGGCTGCCTACATGCTTGAAGATTATCAAGGCGCAGAGCAGCTATTTGCTAAAAGCGCAGAACCAGCCAAACGTCAACAAAGCGCTTATTTACTCGCTGCTGCAGCTTCTGCTAAGCAAGAGTTAGATGCTAACACCAATCATTATTTAGCCTTGTTAGAGCAAGAAACGGCCAAACTGAAGCAGTCGGATCTTGCTAGTGTCGTTGTTAAAGTTAAATTATTAATGAACCAAGCAAGACCTGAAGCCTATACAAAAGCTCGCACCTTAATTGATGAAAACCACAAACAAATTGGTCATGACGCGCGATTATTATCGCTTGAAATTGACTTATGTTTACTTGAAAAACGTTTTGCAGCAGCGGTTGATTATTTAGCCACCGCTCGCAAAGATAAAACCATTACTGATGTGGTTATTCAAGCGTGGGAAGCCAAAGGTTACTACGGTGCTTTTACTGATATTATCTGTCAGCAAGATCAAACAAGTTTACAAGATTACTGGAAATCGCTTGCCCGAAAAGTAAAACAGCGAGAAACGGTTTTATTTGCCTATTGTCGAGTATTGGCCGAGCAAAATATTAGCGAGCCATTAACTAAACTCATTACCCCAATGCTAAAAAAGCAGCCTCATGCTAGCTTTTTGAAACAGTTACGTACTTTGCCCATCAAACAAAGTGAGCCATTAATCGCGGTGGTACAAAAGCACTTACATAATGATAGTCAAAATGCCCAATGGCTTAGTTGCCTTGGGCATTTAGCGGTGATGAGCGAGCAATGGTCAATGGCAGAAAGAGCCTTTGGTAGCTTGGTAAAACTTGAAGCTAATCAACAAGAGAAGCAATACGACAAACAAGACTTACAAGCGTTAGCAAAAGCGCTAACCGAAGAAGGTCAGTATCAAGCGGCCAATGAAGTGTGGTTTAAAGTTAACGAATTAGCGTAAGTTAGCAATAATAAAGCAGTTGCTGATAAAATAGTTATTGATAAACATTGGGTGTCCATAACTGCATAAACATTTTATCGTCAGTGAGTGGCGTGAAACCAAACTGTGCATATAAACCGTGAGCATCTCGAGTGGCTAACATCATTCGACGCAGCCCTTGCAGCTGTGGATGCTCAACAATTTGTTTCATCATTTGCTTACTTAACCCTTTACTTCTATGCTCTTCAAGAACATAAACATCGGCTAAATAGGCAAAAGTAGCCGAGTCAGTGATCAAGCGAGCAAAGCCCACTTGCTTTTCTGTCCCGCTCACTTCTGTCAGTAAAACCCCAAAGCAAAGGGAGTTTTCAATGGCTGTTGCGACAACCTTTTTCGGTACATTTTCAGCCCAATATGAACGAGATAAATAGTGATGAATGGCATCAATATCCATCTCCTTCTTGTTGTTAGTTATTCTATAAGACATGGTTATTTTCTCAAAAACTAATAAAAAGTCACAGTAATAACTATTCAATTTTAAGGTGTATGGTTCAATTTAAAGGAAAAAGCACGGAATTGATAATTATCCATGAGTACTTTTGACACATAAATTGGGCAATACAACAACAAAGTGAAGGTTATTTAAATAAACGCAAAAGCATCGGCATACATGTGCTTAACTAAAGCACCATGCTCAACAAAGTCACTTCGAATTGCACCAACCATTTCAAAACGACCCGCGAGATAGATGTCGTAGGGTTCAAGGCCAATAATATCATGCATAACCGCTTGATGAACTAAACCGGTTTTTCCTTGCCAAGCATCAGTAGCACTCTCTACTACAGGTATAAAGTTAGCATGGGGTAATTTGGCAATAATCGCAGCCGTTTCGGCTAATTCATAAAGAGCGCTTTCATCACGAAGTCCCCAATACACCATGATATGACGCGTTGAGCCAACCTCTGATAAATATTCAAACATAGACTTTATGTATGAAAATCCTGTACCACCCGCCAGTAATAATAATGGTCGCTCACTATCAAGACGCAATTGTGCATTGCCTAGGGGTATTTCAATAGTGACGGCTTTCTTATCCGCTTGTGCCGACTTAATACGCTCAATCACTTGCATTGGGTAACTGTCAGCAACAAAAGCGCCAATTTGCAACTCAATCAAGTCACTATTGGGTGAGCTCGCAATAGAAAATGGTCGTTTATCTTCATCACTCATAACAAAGTTTAAATATTGACCAGCAATAAAAGTAATTTTTTCGCTAGGTTGTAGCAATACTTTATAGACATGCGCCGTTAGTGACGTTATTGACACTACTTGACAACTAATTGTTTTCATTAACTTAACCTTTCTCTTCTGGGAAAATAGCAAGATCTTCCCAAATATTATCTATGTGTTGTTTAATGGCTTCATCCATAACAATGGGTTCGCCCCATTCTCTATCGGTTTCACCCAGCCATTTATTGGTGGCATCTAAACCCATTTTAGAACCTAAACCTGAAACAGGCGAGGCAAAATCTAAATAATCTATAGGGGTATTTTCAATTAATACCGTATCTCGGCTGGGATCCATGCGTGTGGTCATCGCCCAAATCACATCTTCCCAATTTCTCGCATCAATATCATCATCACAAACAATGACAAACTTGGTATACATAAACTGACGTAAAAAAGACCAAACCCCCATCATCACGCGCTTTGCATGCCCTGCGTACTGTTTTTTAATGGTCACAACGGCTAGGCGGTATGAGCAACCTTCAGGCGGTAGATAAAAATCCTGAATCTCCGGAAACTGCTTTTGCAAAATAGGGACAAACACTTCGTTTAACGCCACTCCTAAAATAGCAGGCTCATCAGGCGGACGACCCGTATAAGTACTATGGTAAATGGCATCTTTACGCATGGTTATATGGGTTACGGTAAAGACGGGAAAATCACTGACTTCATTATAATAACCAGTATGATCGCCATAAGGGCCTTCTGGTGCAGTTTCTTCTGGGTCGAGGTAACCCTCAAGAATAATTTCAGCGGTGGCAGGCACTTGTAAATCATTACTTATTGACTTAGTGACTTCTGTTTTAGCGCCGCGCAACAAGCCAGCGAAAGCATATTCTGACAAGGTGTCTGGCACTGGGGTTACTGCCCCCAAAATGGTTGCGGGATCAGCGCCTAAAGCAACAGAAACAGGATATTTTTCACCCGGATTAGTTTTTTTAAATTCTTGAAAGTCTAAAGCACCGCCACGATGTGACAACCAACGCATAATCACTTTATTTTTACTTAACACTTGCTGGCGATAAATACCTAGGTTTTGTCGCTCTTTATGAGGACCTTTAGTAATGGTTAGTCCCCAAGTAATTAGCGGCGCAACATCACCAGGCCAACAAGTTTGAATGGGTAATTGGCTTAAATCAACCTCGTCACCGCTAAGCACAATTTGCTGACAAAGTGCTTTTTTGATTACTTTAGTCGGCATGTTAAGCACTTGCTTATAAACAGGAATTTTACCTAAAGCATCACGAAACCCTTTCGGTGGTTCAGGCTCTTTAAGCATCGCCAATAATTTACCAACATCACGTAAGGCATTGACATCAGTTTGCCCCATAGCAAGCGCAACTCGCTCTGGCGTGCCAAATAAATTAGTCAGCACAGGTACATTAAAAGGCTTACCGTTTTCATCAACGGCATTTTCAAACAACAATGCTGGGCCTTTCGCACGCAAAGTTCTATCGCTAATTTCAGTCATGGCAAGGTGAGTAGAAATCGGCGCAGTTATTCGTTTTAATTGGCCTATTTTTTCTAGCTGACTGATAAAGTCTCTTAAATCTTTATATTTCATAAGGTTTTGCCCGTTCATAAACAAAAAACCAGTCATTAAGACTGGTTTTTACCAAACAATTTAATAATGCTATTTACGTTTCATCGAGTCAAAAAATTCATTATTGGTTTTAGTCATTGCTAACTTATCAATAAGGAATTCAATTGCACCAACTTCATCCATTTCATGAACAATTTTACGTAAAATCCACATTTTTTGTAACTCGTCAGGTTTAGTAATAAGCTCTTCACGACGAGTACCACTGCGGTTGATATTAATAGCAGGGAAAACACGTTTTTCAGATATCTTACGTGACAGGTGTAATTCCATATTACCTGTACCTTTAAATTCTTCGTAGATAACTTCATCCATTTTAGAACCCGTTTCTACTAACGCTGTCGCGATAATCGTTAAGCTACCACCTTCTTCAATATTACGTGCGGCACCAAAGAAACGCTTCGGACGATGCAAGGCATTAGCATCAACACCACCCGTTAATATTTTACCCGATGAAGGAATTACCGTGTTATAAGCACGCGCTAAACGGGTAATTGAATCAAGTAGAATAATAACGTCTTTTTTGTGCTCTACTAAACGTTTAGCTTTTTCAATAACCATTTCAGCCACTTGTACATGACGACTTGCTGGTTCATCAAACGTTGAAGCAATAACCTCACCTTTAACTAGGCGCTGCATCTCGGTTACTTCTTCTGGTCGTTCATCAATAAGTAATACCATCAATTCAGCGTCAGGATGGTTATGAGCAATACTTTGGGCAATATTCTGTAATAATAATGTTTTACCTGCTTTTGGCGGTGCAACGATCAAACCACGTTGACCTTTACCAATAGGAGAAGCTAAGTCTAAAACACGTGCGGTAATATCTTCCGTTGAGCCATTACCACGTTCCATCCCCATTCGATCCGTTGGGTGAATTGGTGTTAAGTTTTCAAATAAAATTTTATTACGGGTATTCTCAGGGCGATCAAAGTTAACTTCTGTTACTTTTAACAAGGCAAAATAACGTTCGCCTTTTTTCGGTGAACGAATCTTCCCTTGAATCGTGTCACCCGTACGCATACTAAAACGACGAATTTGACTAGGAGATACGTAAATATCGTCAGGGCCAGCTAGGTAAGAAGAGTCGGCGGAGCGTAAAAAGCCAAAACCATCTTGTAAAATTTCTAAAACACCGCCACCAAAAATATCATTATCATTTTCAGCATGCTTTTTTAAAATAGCAAAAATTATGTCTTGTTTTCGTGTTCTAGCAAGGTTTTCCAGCTTCATAGATTCAGCTAGTTCCACCAATTCATTAACAGATTTGTCTTTTAATTCGGTAAGGTTCATAGGGGTTTCTTAAATTATTTTAAGTAGTTACGTCTGTGGCGATTGCCTACGACAGTATGTTTCAAATGTATTTTTTAATCTTAATATTTTTAAATAAAGTTCAAATAAAGTAACAGCAAGATAATAGAATAGGGGTAAAGAGATGTTATTTTGTACTCAGAGCCTAAATTTAGCATTAAAATTTCAATAGGTAAAGGCGCGAGTTAAAATGTAAGCAGATATTTTTACTTTACTGTATTTAGACAAAAAACCCAACACTTACGGTTGGGTTTTATATACTTCTTTTATTACTAGTTACAGGTTTTTATTTAAAAACTCTTTCAATTGAGTTTTTGATAATGCGCCAACTTTAGTATCAGCAATTTCACCGTTTTTAAATAATAATAACGTTGGAATACCACGTACACCATATTTAGGTGGCGTATCTGCATTTTGGTCAATGTTTAATTTGCCCACTGTTACTTTGCCTTCGTATTCAGTCGCAATATCGTCAAGCACTGGCGCTATCATTTTACAAGGACCACACCATTCAGCCCAAAAATCAACCAATACTAAACCCGATGCTTTTAAAACATCTGCTTCGAAACTATCATCAGTTAGCTGAACAATTTTGTCGTTCATCATATTCTCCGTTGGTTATGGCAATTGTGCCAATTTGTTAATTATACAATAATATTAATATATCACCTTTATGGGGTTTCACTCGCTAGATTTCAAGTAAGTTTTCTTTTCTCTGACTTATCCACGCTAAAGTTAGTTATTAATTAACGAAGGTGTTAAGCTAGCGCGATGAAACAAACACACTT
>MAAC01013350.1_pt1 | contig 12996 bp, 11 predicted proteins | sample 1115981 | NCBI WGS metagenome assembly MAAC01 (sample SAMN04961126, study PRJNA320927) | seawater metagenome | isolation source: sample BD02T64 sea water enriched with oil for 64 days | place: USA:Gulf of Mexico | collected 2013-07-27 | reverse complement strand
TGAACATCTAAGAGACGGAAGCGAAATCGTGGAAACAAATTACGGTACAGGTCGACGCAAGAGCTCTGCTGCACGAGTATTCCTTCGTGCGGGCTCTGGAAATATTAATGTTAATGGTCTTACATTAGACACTTACTTTGGTCGTGAGACTTCTCGAATGATTGTTCGTCAACCATTAGAGTTGGTTGAAATGATTGAAAAGTTCGATATTACAGTGACAGTGAAGGGCGGTGGCAACAGTGGTCAAGCTGGTGCTATTCGTTTGGGGATCACTCGTGCACTTATCGAGTTTGATGAGACATTGCGCAGCCCTCTTCGTAAGGCTGGCTATGTGACTCGTGATGCTCGCTCGGTTGAACGAAAGAAGGTTGGTCTACGTAAAGCGCGTAAGAAACCTCAGTTCTCTAAGCGTTAATTCAATTTCCTGGCTCACGTCAGGAATTGGATTCAAAAAAGCCCAAAACAATGTTTTGGGCTTTTTTTTGCTTGCAAATTTTGCGAAGTGGGTGATCTGATTGCTGTTGGCTATCTTTTTAATGGTATTTCTTGTGAGCTAATTTGCTGCTTCACTTGTAACTATTTCGTAATTTCATTACTATGAGCGCGTAATTTTTTATGAGTATACAGGGGTTTTTCGCCTAAAATTTGGCGTAGCCTATCTGTGAATTCCTTTGGAGAGAGGTCAATGAGTACTGACAGCGTAAATGAAGGGCGTCGCCGATTTTGGATTGGTGCTACTTCAGTAGTAGGCGCTGCTGGCGCGGTAGGTCTAGCGGTTCCATTTGTACAATCGTGGAGTCCTAGCGCAAAAGCAAAGTCGGCAGGTGCACCTGTGGTTGCAGATTTTAGTAAGTTGGAACCAGGTCAAAAGATGACAGTGGAATGGCGTGGCAAGCCTGTATGGATAGTTCGCCGTACCCCTGAGGCAATGAAGATGTTGGCCGATGTTGAGGTTAGCTTGCGTGATCCTGGCTCGGAAAAGAGCAATCAGCCTATATACACTAAAAACCAAGGGCGTTCAGTTGAGGGACACTCTGAGATTGTGGTGCTGGTAGGCATCTGCACTCACCTTGGTTGCTCCCCACTGTTTCGCCCTGATGTGGGTGCAGCGGATTTGGGTGGTGATGAGTGGATGGGTGGCTTTTTCTGTCCTTGCCATGGTTCCAAATTTGACTTATCTGGACGTGTATTTCAAGGAGTTCCTGCGCCAACAAACCTTGAGGTGCCACCCTATTATTACATGTCAGATACAGTAATAACGATTGGTGAAGACGGAGAGGCTGCATAATGAGCATGTTTCAAAATATGATGACATGGGTTGATGATCGCTTCCCTGCCACCAAAATGTTCGAAGATCATATGAGCAAATATTACGCTCCTAAGAACTTCAACTTTTGGTACTTCTTTGGTGTTCTGTCCATGGTTGTGTTGGTAAACCAACTATTGACAGGTGTTTGGTTGACCATGATGTATAACCCTTCTGGCGAAGGCGCATTTGCTTCGGTAGAAATGAATATTATGCGTGATGTCGACTTTGGTTGGTTGTTGCGTTATATGCACTCAACAGGGGCGTCAGCCTTTTTTGTTGTTGTGTATCTGCATATGTTCCGAGCATTGCTGTATGGGTCATACCGACAGCCCCGCGAGCTTGTGTGGGTGTTTGGTATGTTGATATTTTTTGTTCTTATGGCAGAAGCCTTTATGGGGTATTTGCTTCCGTGGGGGCAAATGTCTTACTGGGGTGCGCAGGTGATTATTTCGCTGCCTGGGGCAATACCGTATGTTGGTGATGCATTAATGGAGTGGATTCGTGGGGATTATTTGATTTCTGGCATTACTCTGAATCGTTTCTTTGCGCTGCATGTTGTTGCATTCCCGATCATCTTGCTGGCTTTGGTTGTATTGCATATTATTGCACTGCATGAGGTAGGCTCAAACAACCCTGATGGAATCGATATTAAAGCTAAGAAAGACGAAAACGGGAAGCCGCTGGATGGAATTCCCTTCCACCCTTATTACACGGTGCATGACCTAGTTGGTATTGTCGTTTTCTTGATAGTTTTCTGTATTGTGTTGTTTTTCTTTCCAGAGGGCGGTGGTTACTTCTTAGAGAAGCCTAACTTTGAGCCAGCGAACCCGCTGAAAACACCTGATCATATAGCTCCAGTGTGGTACTTCACACCGTTTTATGCGGTGCTAAGGGCTATACCGGATAAGTTGATGGGCGTTATTGGTTTTGGTGCTTCCGTAGCGATACTGTTTGTATTGCCGTGGTTAGATCGTAGTCCGGTGAAATCTATTCGTTATAAAGGCTTTTTCAGTAAATTCGCGTTAGCGGTTTTTGCAGTCACATTTATCATTTTGGGTATTTGTGGAGTGAAGAATCCTGGTGATCATGCGTTTGGATTGCCCTTCATTACTTATAGCACTGTGGGTGAAATTGCTACAGTACTGTACTTTGCTTTCTTTATTGGTATGCCTTTCTGGACATCAAGAGAGGCTACTAAACCAGTTCCAGAACGGGTAACGGGGTCGCACTAATGAAAAAGTTAATTGTATTATTAGTTGCTATGAGTTTGCCTATGTTAGCGCAAGCTTCGTCGGGGGATAATGAATATATCGTTACTGCGCCGATTAATATGGATGATAAAGCATCGCTTCAAAAAGGAGCGCAGATTTTCGTTAATAATTGTCAGGGCTGCCATTCTGCAAAATTCATGCGTTATGAGCGGGTTTCAGATGATCTGGAAATTCCTGCTGATATTATGATGGAAAATCTTGTGTTTACGGGTGGCAAAATTGGCGATGTGATGGCAACTGCTATCCCTCAAGATTTAGCCAAGAAATGGTTCGGTACAGCTCCTCCTGATTTGTCATTACAGGCTCGGGTACGCGGAGCGGATTGGGTTTATTCTTATTTGACGAGCTTTTATGTGGATGAATCTCGCCCGTGGGGAGTTAATAACCATGTCTTTAAAGATGTGGGTATGCCGCATGTATTGCAGACAATGCAAGACAGTATGGGTGAGAAAGAGTTTGAAACCAATATGGCTGATTTGACCAATTATATGGTTTACATGGCGGAGCCAATTCGTGCAACGCGTGAAAGCCTTGGTTATAAGGTTATTGCATTCTTGTTTGTGCTGCTGTTCTTTGTTTACATGTTAAACCGAGAGTATTGGAAGGATGTGCATTAATCTTGATGATTAATGGGGTGTATAGATAGCAAACATAACGACAAAAAGGGTGCCTGTTTGGGGTACCCTTTTTGTCGTTATGTTTGCGTTGTTTTTGTATGTTTTTTAGTAGTTAAATTCTAACCGTAAACTCTAGGGAGTTACTTCATGGGTGTGGTTGCAAAGCGTTCTTCGATGATATTTTATTCTGATGGTAATGATCACTATAGCCATCGAGTACGTATAGTTTTGGCTGAAAAAGGGGTTACCGTTGATATTATTGACGTGGACTTGGCGAGTAAGCCGGAGGATTTGGCAAGTTTGAATCCTTACAATGAATTGCCGACGTTGGTTGATCGTGAGCTGACATTGTATGAACCCAATGTGATGATGGAATACTTGGATGAGCGATTTCCGCATCCTCCTTTGTTGCCTGTTTATCCTGTTGAAAGAGCTCGAAGCAGACTTTGGTTGTATCGAATCGAACGCGACTGGGCTCCGTTGGTTGCGCTTGCTCTTGATCCAGCTGCGGATAAGGCCGAAGCGGATAAAGCTAAGGAAAAATTCAAAGAAAGCTTAACTGCTATTGATCCTATTTTCTCTGAGATGCCTTATTTCATGAGTGAAGAGTATACGTTAGTGGACTGTTGTATGGCTCCTATATTGTGGCGCTTGCCTGTAATGGGTATTGAAATGGATCGAGCTAAGACGCCTAACTTGATGGCCTATATGGATCGTCTGTTTGAGCGAGAGTCTTTTAAAGCAAGCTTGTCTGATCTAGAAAGTGATATGCAGCACGGCCATTGATATGATCGTTTGTTAACACCGAGTGGTATGTACTTGGTGTTAACATGATTATGCGATTTGCTTGGTTGTACAATGGGGCGAATAGGGGGAGTAATGACGGATATTACGGAAGAGGCAATGTCTCCGACACGGCCTTATTTTGTACGGGCTTTGTACGAATGGATTGTCGATAACAATTGCACGCCCTATTTATTGGTTGATGCAAATTATCCGAAAGTTGCAGTGCCGACGGAATTTGTTGATGATGGCAAGATAGTTTTAAATTTACTGCCTTCAGCAATTCGACACTTACATATGGACAACGAATACGTGCAGTTCTCTGCTCGTTTTGGTGGTAGATCTCAAGAAATCTATTTGCCTATCGGTGCTTTGCTAGCAATATACGCAAAAGAAAATGGTAAAGGTATGTTTTTTGAGGCAGGGGAAATTGAGCCGCCTCCAGGTCCAGATGAAGGTGGTGAAGACACTGCTGCGAAAAAACCACCTGTTGTAGGTCGTCCGAGTTTGACGGTTGTGAAGTAAACCGACGTTGCATAAAAAAACCTCTGAGAAATCAGGGGTTTTTTTATGGCTGGCTTTTGGGCAGGTTCCGGTTGGCGCTGGCTGCGGTATGTGCATATTCACCTATACTGTAATCATAACGGTTGCGTTGTAATCGTATTTGAACCTTTTGATATTATGAGATTGTTATGGCGGTGTTAGAGCAAGCCAATCAACGCAGTGATCCCGGTACCTTAGTCGGGCGAGAGCTTAATGGTGCCTATAGAATTGAGCGCCAGTTGGCAGATGGTGGTATGAGTTTGGTTTTTATTGCCGAGCAGATAAGTCTGGGGCGAAAGGTGGTGGTTAAGGTCTTGAGGCCGGGTTTTGATGACGAAGATTTTATTCAGTTGTTTTTGAGGGAGGCAAGAATAAACAGTCAAATTAATCACCCGTCTGTGGTTAGTGTATTTGATTTTGGTAGAACGGATGATGGTATTGTCTTTATCGCAATGGAGCTATTGGATGGGGTGACGTTGGGGGATGTTGTTGAAAGTGAAGGTGCTTTGCCGGTGGGTAATGTTGTGTGGTTGATGGAGCAGATATGTGCAGGTATCCATGCTGCGCACAAGTTGGATGTTGTTCATCGAGATTTGAAGCCGAATAATATTATGATTGTGCAGGTCACTGGGGGGGATACCCTTGTCAAAGTTCTGGATTTTGGTATTAGTAAGCCCTTGGGGGAGGAGGACCTAAAGCATACCAAGTTAGGAATGGTGATGGGGACACCTGGATATCTTTCCCCTGAGCAGATAAAGGGTATCCCCGTTGATCCTCGTGCGGATGTGTATGCTTTGGGTGCATTATTATTTTTTGTGTTGTCGGGGAAACGTCCTTTCTCAGGTGCTAGTCATGAATCAATTATGGCAAAACAGTTATCGGGTGATGCACCTAAATTGTTGGAAATGTCGGTAACAGATTCTTTGGTACTGTCGTTGCAGCCTGTTATTGATCAGGCAATGGCTTTGGATAGAGAGGCGCGTTATGCCGATGTAAAGACCTTTTGGCAAGCATTGTTGGATCATTCAAAGCAGTTTGAGAAGGTTGTTATTGACGGCGAGGGGGGTGGAAAAGCGAAGGGCTCGTCAAGCTGGAATGTTATTACTAGTGGGGGACTATTAGGTGGTGCGTTAGAAGGCGATGTAAAAATAGAGTTGCAACGGGTATTGAAGATGCCTGAAAGCCAAGCGCAGCAACTTATTGGAACCTCAAAGAACATTGTGATTCGAAAGAACCTTAATCAAAAGGACGCGCAACGTTTCAAAACGGTTTTTTCTCGCATCGGGTTGCGGGTTTCTGTTGTAGAAGCGGAGCCGAGAGAGGGAGGGCATGATTCTGGTTCACTGCCAACACCTGGGATGGTTCAGCCTATGACGCTTACACAGTTGCAAAGAGCCGGTCGACAACAATTGCAGTCATCGAGTTTGGTGCAACCAGATTTGCGTGGAGAGAGCTTTGAGAGCCGGCGCATAGAGGTGAGCGCAACAAAAGCAAAGGCCGTGTTATTTAAGCGTGTTTATGCGCCTTTATGTGTGGTTTTGTTGGTGATGGTTAGTCTGGGTGCTGGTGTTTATTCCCCTTGGCGTTATCAGCTAGGGGATATTTGGGTTAGAAATGTTATGGGGGAAAAGGCCCCTAGAGGAGTGATGTCTCATCAGGTTACGATAGGTATGTCTGCGGCGTTTCAAGGGGGGGCTAAAGAATTAGGTCGATCGATGAGGTTGGGTGTGGAAACGTATTTTCATCGTGTGAATGCAGGCGGTGGAATACACGGTAGAACACTTGCCTTGAATGCATTAAACGATGGGTATGAACCGAGTGTAGCAATCAAAAATATGGCAACTTTTATAGACAAGGAGACAGGGGTGTTCTCGCTGTTGGGCAATGTTGGTACTCCCACTGCGCGGGCGATTTTACCGATAGCATTGAAGGAGCGAATGTTAGTTGTGGGGACGTTCTCTGGTGCAGAGGTGCTGAGAAATGACCCTCCTGATCGTTATGTCTTTAATTATCGAGCCAGCTATGCAGAAGAAACGGCAGCGATGATTCACTATTTTGTAAAGGTGAAGAAGTTACGCCCGGAAAGAATCGGTGTGTTTTATCAGAATGATAGTTATGGCAGGGATGGCCTGTCAGGTGTGGTTGATGCGTTACAAGATTACGGTGTTGCTAGAGAAAATATAGTCACCGCGAGATATGAGCGAAATACGGTTCAGGTTGAAACTGCAGTGCATCAATTTGATGACAAAATAGATGCACTCGATGCCGTGGTGCTCGTTAGCACCTATTCGGCCAGCGCTGCATTCACAAAATTGGTTCGCGAGCAGGGCTTTTTAGGAGAGGTTGGAAATGTATCTTTTGTTGGCGCGAGAGCTTTGGCTGAGGCTTTTCAGGAGATTGGAGGAGGTGTTGGGGAGAATGTATTGGTGACGCAGGTGGTACCAATGTACGACTCATATGCCTCTGGAGTATTACAATATAGGGAGGACTTCTCTCGCTATTTTCCTAATGAAGAGCCTGACTTTGTATCACTTGAAGGGTATGTTGTGGCGGCGTTGTTCTGTGAGGCTTTGCAGAAGGTAGGGCGGTATTTTACGGTGGAGACTGTGGTGGGTGCGTTGGAGTCATTGTCGATGGTAGAGTTAGGTGTGGGACAGCCACTAAGTTTTCATGTGTCAGATCATCAGGCTAGTCATCAGGTGTGGGGAAGTAGGATTACTGCAAGCGGGGCATTTGAAGAGGTAGACTTAAAGAAGGTAAGGTTGTGACCGTACCTGCTGTATTATTTACAGTATCGGTCATAGAATTTGTTTGCTACGGTGAGGCTCTATAACCGATATGGATTTGTGTTAGTCGATATACTCGACAATTTTTACGATTTTTTGTACGCCATAAATTAAGCGGGTGATTGCAACAGCGTCGGCGGTTTCTTTCTGTGTTAGTAGACCCATTAGGTATACTGCGCCATTTTCAGTCACCACTTTAACTCGGCCCGAAGGAAAGTCAGTTGTAAACAGCATATGGTTTTTGATTTTTGTGGTAAGCCAAGCATCATTTATCCCTGCCATATAAGACACTGGCCCAGCTACCGTGAGTTCGTTGTGAACCTTTCTTACAGCCCTGACCTTTTTGGCGATAGATGTGGCATTTTCAAGCAGTTGCTGAGACTTTAATTGGCCTACAACTAAAACGATTCCATTGTAGGAAACGACGCTGATGTTGCCTTCTTTGTAACCTATATCTGCGTTGTATAAGTTTGCGAGGGTTTTTGTTTCAATGCTTTCGTCTTCGATGTAGGAGCCAAATGTACGGGTTCCTGGATCTTCGTCAATTTGTTCCGGCCCTGAGGAGGCTGAGAGTATTGAGGCACACCCTGAAAGACATTGTAATATAAAAAATAAGCCGCATATTAATAATAGGTTTAACGGCAGGCGTTGAGTTGATGTTCTATACATTATTTTGTTAACCTTTTTAATTATTCGACGCCAAACAGTTGGCCGTCAATTAGATCACATAGTGCGTGAATGCATAATAAATGTACTTCTTGTATGCGTGCGGTCGAGTTGGAGGGAACCCTTATTTCAACATCATCGGTATGTAGTAAGTTTGTTGCATCTCCCCCATCTTTACCGGTAAGGAGTACAACTCTTACTTCTCTGTCGTGTGCTGCTTGTACTGCCTGTAATATATTTGATGAATTTCCGCTTGTAGTCACTGCTAAGAGTACGTCACCAGGAAGACCTAAGGCGCGTATTTGCTTGGAAAATATTTCGTTGTAACTGTAGTCATTTGCGATGGAGGTGAGAGTAGATGTGTCTGTCGAAAGGGCGATTGCTGGCAATGCCGGACGTTCTCTTTCGAAACGGTTTAGCATTTCAGATGAAAAATGCTGGGCGTCACCAGCAGAGCCACCGTTGCCACAGGTTAGTATTTTTCCGTTATTTAATAGGCTTTGTACCATTGCTTCACCAGCAGCGACAATAGCGGAAGGGATAACATCACGAGCTTGTGTTTTAGCTTCGATGCTAGCGTCGAATAATTCAAGAACACGATCTTCTAATGTCATGATTTGGTCTCTTTCATTTATTTAGCGTTACGTTGGCTAAGTAGGGATTAAGGGTGGCAGAGCATATTGTAAACTTAAAAGGCATTCTTTATCCAGGTTGTTTCGTGGGTCTGCTGCTTGGGGCAATAGTCGATGCCCACAACATCAAAACGGCAAGGGATTTCTACGGTTTTGAAGCGTCTAAGCATATATAGTTTTGCTGTTTTAATGAGTTTCTTCTGTTTGTGGTAAGTTACACTATCAATGGCGGAGCCGAAGCCAAGTTTTCGGCGAAACCGTACTTCTACAAACACCAGGGTGTCGACATCATTCATGATGAGATCGATTTCTCCTGTTTTTTCCAAAAAATTACTTTCTTTAAAATGAAGCCCTTGGTGCTCTAAATAAACCCTAGCTTGTTGCTCTGCTCGGTTGCCAATTTGTGTTTTGGAGTTGTTGTTGTGGCTTGATTCTCCACTGTTGTTGGTTCCATTGCTTCTCATTATCACTTCCTTGTGGTTTATCTTTAAGAAGAGGCACTTCGTTTTTTGGTACGGCTGTTGGCGTACCCTTTCTAAATTTCGCCCAATTCAATTCCCTGATGATTAGGTTTTTTGGTGACAGCGAAAGCACGCCTGTTGCACCGAAGAATCGGGCGTCGGGGACTCCGGTGAGCAACTGAATACGGGCATGTAATCGATAGGCATCAACCCCCAAAGCATTGAGTCTGCGATAACGTGAAGCGGTATTAGGCCATGCGTGATTAAGGTTTTTTTGCGTTTCTGTTGGTGTTGCTAGTAGCCAGGGTATGTCGCAAAACTCTATACCATTAATGTCTCTATCTTTTGATGTTTTAGGTTTGCCACTGTATATGTGGGAGGTTGCATATACTGGGATATCGGATGCATAGTGAAAATCGAGCAAAGGTTTTATTTGTCGTGCTTGCTTGGGGGATGCCAAAATAAACACGAAATCGATGTCTTGTCGTCTTCTTGGTTGAAATTCAAATGCAGAGCCAAGCATACGTTTAAGTTGATTTGCTCGACTTTGGCTTTGTTGGATCATTAGCATTTGTTTTATTGCTGAGGAATAATTGCCTTTATCATCGAATGTAGCGCTTGCTGTTGTGGTGCCTCCAAATCGTGTCCATTGCTCATTGAAGGCGTTGAATACCCGTTCACCCCAGGGGGAGTCTGGGTAGAGTACAGCGGCATTTTTATATTCATATTCCAAGGCATGAGTAGCGACTTGACGTGCTTCATCATCTGGTGAAAGGCCAAATTGAAAAAGGTTTGAGGGGTTTTGTGCGTTTATATCTCCTCGGTTTAGTGCAATGGTGGGGACGGGGAGTCCGCCTTTTCTAAGTTGAGATTCGTCGGATAGTGAATAATGTTGCAGCGCTCTTACATTTTCTTTTTGCAGAGCCCCGATAATCAGCTCTGCTCCGTCGAGAACTGCCTGTTGATATGTATTTATAAAGGAATCGGTGTTGCTGCTATCATATACGCGAATTTGTAACGATGTTTGTGGCTGTAGGGTAGTGTTCGCTTCTGCTGGGGAAGTATTGGTAATTGTGTTTTTTGTGTCAGTACTTTTAGTATCAGTGTAATGAGCTGCTAGGAAGCCATTTTGAATAGCTCTTGACGCGGGAAGGTAGGGGCCTTCTTGTGGAAGCAATAGCGCTATTCTGTTAGGCCGTTGTTGAACCAGTTGAGATAATATCCCAAGGCTTTGGGGTAAGGGGGATGCTGCTGGGTGCTCAGGGTATTGTGTTAACCAACGGTTCAGTTCAGTTATCTGAGAATCAAGGTTGTCTTGGTGTGCTCGAAACAACCATGCAAGTTGAAACCACCCCTTGGTTTCTTCAAATGATGCAGACAATGACAGTGGCAGTAGCTCTTCGGCATCTAATGCTGTGAGGTTTAGCCAAATTTGTTGCGAGTTAAGCGTGCGGGACTTTTCTAGTTTTAGAGAGTTATGGATAAGATCTTGAGGGGTCTTCGCTGTGTTGGCGTTTGGTGAGGTGTCACCAGTCATATTTGTATTTTCACTATCTTCACTTGGGAGTAGTGGTGCGATAAATATGCGCTCTCTTGCGGCAGCGAGAAAGTTACCTGAATGTTCCCAGGCAATTGCCCTGAGCAAGCTGGACTCTATTGATTGCTTATCGTCAAGTCGGTTAATTATGTTGGTAAAGTTCATTCTGTCGGTTGTTAAAATGGATACTGCTAATTCGGGGTCTAAGTTGTAGAGTGCTTGAAGAGCCGTTTCAATAACAAAATCTGCTTGTAGTTGGGTGGGTAGATGCGTGCCATCTATTGTTGTTAAGATATTAGATGCTTCTGTGATTTTTCCATCCTGTCGTAGTAAGCGAACTGCTTTTAGCAGAAGTTGCTCTGAATCAGGGGATCTAAGCTGTTGTGCTTGGGCCAGTAAGGATGCAATTGGGGTGGGCTTTTCGGTATGACGATTGGGGTCGGTGATTCGTACTGAGGGATCTCCGCAGCCACTTAGTCCAAGTGTAATAAATAGTGATACTGAGAAATAAAGAATAAAACGCGCGACTCGTTTTGGCATATCTGTACAATCTACCCAAGAATACTAGAAGTTAGGGGGCAATCAGCTTGCCCAATATGAAGCATCCTATTATAGACTGATATAATAGGAAAAAGTTGCTTCCCTCAAAGAAACCTGACGACAAATCCACAAGACGACTTACTTATGAATCCTGGTAACCTTTACATTGTCGCTACCCCTATAGGGAATTTAAGCGATATTACCTTACGCGCCATAGAAATATTAAAATCCGTTGATATTGTTGCTGCAGAAGATACTCGTCATAGCCGAAAATTATTCAATGCTCATAATATAAACACTTCCTTGTGGGCAGTTCATGAACATAATGAAGACGTTAAGGCAGAGCAGTTGATAGTGAAACTTCATGAGGGCCTGTCGGTGGCGTTAATTTCAGATGCGGGAACGCCGTTGATTAGTGATCCAGGGTACCGTGTTGTTACCAAAGCCAGGGAGGCCGGGGTGAATGTATACACTATACCGGGCCCTTGCGCTGCAGTGGCAGCCTTGAGTGTGTCGGGGTTACCAACTGATCGCTTTCTGTTTATAGGGTTCCTAGCGCCTAAGTCCACCGCTAGACAAAAACAATTGCAAGATTTACTTGATGAGCAAGCCACCGTTGTATTGTATGAATCCCCTCGGCGGATTACAGGATTGCTCTCTGATATTCAGGCTGTGCTGGGGGCAGATAAACTAGTGAGTGTAGCAAAAGAGCTGACAAAAACGTTTGAAAGAGTGCTATCTGGTACGGTTACCTCCGTATTACTGCAGCTTGAGAGTGACCTTGATCTACAGCGAGGTGAGTTTGTTGTTATGGTCGCGGGAGTACCAAGAAAGAAAGCAAATGATGATACCGTGGATGCGACAACAATGGCTTGGGTTACGATGGCACAAGAGCACCTTCCGCTGAAGAAAGCCTGTGCTCTAGTGAGTGAAATGACAGGAGTGAAGAAGAACTTATTATATAAAACAGCACTTACTAATAAAGAATAACTTGCAATTAGGCTCATATACGGCTAGTTTGATCAGCGAAAAGTTGGTCAGGCAATCGCTCTCTAATTTATTAGAGGGAGGAAAGTCCGGGCTCCATAGGGTAAAGTGCCAGGTAACTCCTGGGGGGCGAAAGCCTACGGAAAGTGCAACAGAGAGTAGACCGCCTAAGCAGCATTGCTGCCGGTAAGGCTGAAAGGGTGCGGTAAGAGCGCACCGCGTGGCTGGTGACAGGCATGGCGATGGTAAACCCCACTCGGAGCAAGACCAAATAGGAATCCATTAGGTGCGGCCCGCACTGGATTCGGGTAGGTTGCTTGAGGCAGTTGGTGACAACTGTCCCAGATGAATGATTGTCCACGACAGAACCCGGCTTATCGACCGACTTTTCACTTTATTCCTTTCCTAATTAGGTGCTTTAAGGGCCTAGTCAGTCTAATTTGATGGCAAGCGTCAAATTGCTTATAAAAAAACCTATTTTTTATCTCGAAATGTTCTCACAGCTAGAATCTACTTTAAGTGTTGCTAAATAAGCCTTTGAATTTCAGGGCTTTTCCATTTCCGTCTTTTCTTGTTTTTATCTCTAAAACACCTGTAAGTCATTGTTTTTACATCTCAAATTGGATTTTGGCTGCGTCTAATTCTTGACAGTGTACCTGTATGCTCCCTATAGTGTGAAAAGGTGGTGAAAAGTGGGGATTTGTGGTTTTTAATGGTCCTGAGCTGCCATAATGTGGAAACTATAGGAAGTATCGTGTTTAGAGGCGTTAACGCAATTAATTTGGATCAAAAGGGGCGCATGGCATTGCCAACACGCTACCGTGATTCTGTGCAAGAGCGTTGCGCCGGTCAATTAATAGCCAC
>MAAC01011586.1_pt1 | contig 12997 bp, 9 predicted proteins | sample 1115981 | NCBI WGS metagenome assembly MAAC01 (sample SAMN04961126, study PRJNA320927) | seawater metagenome | isolation source: sample BD02T64 sea water enriched with oil for 64 days | place: USA:Gulf of Mexico | collected 2013-07-27 | reverse complement strand
AGATTGAGTGGGCTGGCAATGAAATCCCCTATTATCGAAGAACATTTAGTACCAGACGTATGGGAGACGTTGAATCTCTTTTTACCATTAATAATTCAAAGGATGGACTGGTGAGGATTTATGACAAACGAAACCAGTGGGGTGCCAGAACGTATGATGGATTAGGCAGTAAATTTCCGCTTGGTTACTGGAAGCAAGGTGAAGTGCGTACTTATCCCTCACGTAGACCAACAAGAATCGAAATCATAGAACTAGATGGACCGGATCATTGCCTTACTTTTCGATGGGTAATAGGCAAAGGTGAACATAGAAACATGGATAATAATTATACTTTTTGTCCTAATCGTGGTTTTACATATTTTAGTCATAATAACGAAGGTGCTGATTCTAAAAAATGAAGGTCCGTAACTATGTACTCTGTTGCCCCTAATAATTAGGGGCGTAATAGGAGAAAGCATGTATTGGACAGCCGTTGTTTCTATCAGTCTTGTGATATCAACAATGGCTCATTTACTCCAGTATAACTTGCTGGTTTATCTATTTGTTGAGCAATAAGATTTTGTGGAATATTTGGCCTTAGTAATGGCATGAGTTGTTCGGTATCTTGGCAGTCTGGATCAAGCCAAGTATCAATCACTGAATTTTCTTGGGGCAAGATCAGTGGCATCGCTTTACTATGAATATGCTGTAATTTTGGGTGGGGTGGTAGTGTTATTACTGAGCATGATATTTTAATTTCGCCGCTTGTCTGGTGCTGCCATTCACGGCACAATCCCCCCAATAACAAACCACCTTCTTGTGCTTGCATATCGTAGTAATGAAGAGGCTTTTTATTGCTAAATTCTGTTTCGCCAAAACCTTTGACGGCAATAATACAGCGTGAAGTTTTAAAGGCCTGATAGCCGGCACTTCCTTGCACGGTTAATTTATCGTAGCGGGTATTAAAAGAAGTATATTTGGAAGGTTTAAAGCTATTTTCTGTTGGTGTGAGTAACAGCCACCACAGCGCGTCTTCTACACGCCGTTGTTGACCCTTATTCCGAACTATAGAGATGGTGTCAGCCGCTTTAACAAAGCGCTTATCAATGGGCTTATCAATAACCTTATGAATGTTTAACTGGGTATAAAGTTTTTTTACGCCACTATCAAAGGTGGCATTAAATCTTCCGCACATAACATTTTTCCTTATTATTCATTGATTATGTTAACAACGAATTTTGGGAATGTCTCGCCAATTACTGGTGTATTGAGGACTCAAGAAGTCTCGCCTCATTTGCCATAGCTGCGTTTGACCTTCGGCGCCTAAGGTTAATGCGCCTTGTCCGTAACGATTATTAATACGGTCAAGGCAGCTCATCAGAGCTGGATTGGAATTATCCGCTACGAATAAGTCGGGCTGTTGAAAGGCTCTACTTTCTATTTCTATGGCACCAACACCACAACGATAAAAACGTACACCAGTGATAAAAATATCTGCAAGTACTAAGCTGATGGCGTTGGCAATATCGCAGCTATTATCGGTGGCAACAGGAAATTTATAGATCATAGCTTGTTTATAATAATTTTCATCGTGAGGTGAACTTGAGGCAAAAATCATTAGTTTCTTCACCAGTGAGCATTGCTGCCTTACCTTTTTAGCGACAATGGCCCCGTGTGTGGTTAAAGCCGCTTGCAGTGAATGAATATCGACAATACGCTGACCAAAACTACGGGTAGAAAAAATTTCTTGTTTTGGCTCTTTAACATCATCCCACGTTAGACAGCTGATGCCGTTTAATTCATTGACGGTACGTTCGGTGACGACACTAAATTGTTTGCGAATTGTTTTAGGCGCTTGCTTTGATAATTGATAGGCGGTTTGAATGTTTTGCTGCTTTAATCGCAGTGATATTTTTCGGCCTACGCCCCAGACGTCATTTACATCCATTTGTTTTAAGATAGGTTTACTCTGTTGTGCATTATTCATCACCGCTACGCCATTATACCCTGGTAGTTTTTTTGCCGCATGATTAGCCGCTTTCGCTAAGGTGGATGTGCTACCAAAGCCAACCCCCACAGGTAAACGGGTTTCTTTCCATATCGCGCGTCTAATTTCATGGCCGTATTGATGCCAATCTTTAATGATCCCGCCATAATTTTTAAAGTATAAAAAGGACTCATCAATAGAGTAAACATGCTGGTTATCACAATATCTAGCGATTACGTTCATCATTCTTTCACTTAAGTCAGCGTATAATTCGTAATTTGAAGAACGTATAACAACATTATGTTTTTGCAGAAAGGCTTTTACCTGAAAGTAGGGTTTAAATTTAGGAATACCAAGCTTTCGTGCGATAGGGCAAACCGCACAAATACAACCATCGTTATTGGTTAAAACAACCACAGGTTTATTGCGAATGCTAGGATCAAAGACCTTTTCCGCACTGGCATAAAACGATACGGCATCAACTAATGCATACATGCGGTTAATTCTGGTGCTTGATGGTGCAGACGAATAGAGCGAGTGACGATACCTTCTAATTGAAAATCATCTTCTTGGTTAATCTTCACAGGAGCATGATTTTTGGAAGCAGATAATAACCTCGCTTGTACTTTGTCGATGATTTTACAAACAAAGCAGCCATTAAAATTTGCGACAATAATATCGCCATTTTTGGCGGTGAGTGACCGGTCAACAATCAATAAATCCCCATCAAAAATGCCGATGTCTTGCATGGATGGCCCTGAAGCTTGGCCGATAAACGTGGCATTTGGGTGACGAATAAGCAGTTGATCTAACGACAAGCCAAGTTCTTTATATTCGGCAGCGGGGGATTCAAAACCAGATATACCAGCTTCAATATAAATAGGGATAACTTTCATGAGATAAAAACCTGCACTGTAAATTTATACAGTATAGGTTATTATTATGCTTTTTGAAAAGCATAATAATAAATATCTTTGCTGAGTAATGATTGCTTTTCTTTTACGATGAAGTCGTTAAAATCAAGTTTCTTTAAATTCATTGGGTTAACTTAGATGCATGAAAATGCTAACACCTTAGTTGTATTAGATTTTGAAACCACCGGACTTTCACCAAACAATGGTGATAGAGCGATAGAAATAGGTGCGGTGAGAATTGAAAATGGTGAAGTGACCGATAAATTTCAAGCATTGATGAACCCTGGTTTTCGTATCAATAGCTTTATTGAAGATTACACTGGCATATCAAATCAGATGCTTGCTACAGCTGACTCTTGTGATGAAGTAATGGCTGAATTTGCCAACTTCATTGGTGATGATAACTTGCTTGCGCATAACGCATCGTTTGATAAAAAGTTTTTAGACGCCGAGCTTGATAACATTGCTCGACAGTATTCTGGGCAATTTATTTGTTCGTTACTGGTATCACGCAGAATTAATTTAACGGCGCCTAACCATAAACTAGGCACACTGATCCGTTATAAAAACATTCCATCGGACGGCGCATTTCACCGAGCCTTATTTGATGCCGAGATGACCGCAAAATTATGGCTAAGTATGTTAGATGATATAGAAGCGCAAATTAGCCATCAATTTGTGCCTTTTGAGTTAATAAAAAAGCTATCTAAAACACCTAAAAAAGATGTGGGCAAGTTATTAACTCAGTGGTAGTGGGGTTTAGTACTGATATTTATAGCCATTTCACGCCGAGGTACACCTTTCATAGTTTTCACATTAATTTCACATGACTTTACCTAACCTTGTAACCTGTATTAATTAGCCTAAATAGAACACGCATGGAATCCAAGGTACATATGGTCAATAGATTTTCTTTACAGTTATTTTTCCAACTTTTCATCGTTATATTTTCGAGTGCTGTATCTGCTAATAATGAAATGACATTAGAACAGCAACTAAATAAAGTGATTAGTGATGAAGACCTAATGGGTATTGTATGGTCTACCGTCTCAAATGGTGATGTTAATGTTGGTAGTGCTGGTTTTGCCAATATAGCGCAAAATAGCTTAATGACCGACTCACAAAAAATGCATGTCGGCTCAGTCACTAAAACGGTATTGGCTTTAGGGACATTAAGGTTAATTACCGAAGGTAAGTTAACATTAGATACCCATGTGGCAACGCTACTGCCTGAAATTGCGCTTAATAATCCGTGGAAAAATAGCGCGCCCATCAAAGTGAAGCATTTACTCGATCATACAGCAGGGTTAGATAACCTTAGAATGTGGCAGTTTCTTAATAGCACGCCAACACCTGATACACCGTTAAAAGACGCCTTTCCACTGAACAACCACGAGTTACTTAAGATTAGAACTAAACCGGGTAGTCAATATTCTTATTCAAATATGGGTTATACCTTACTGGGAATGGTCATTGAAGCGGCAAGTCAAACGCGTTATGAAGACTATTTAGATAAGCAACTTTTACAACCACTCGGTATGTTAAATAGTAGCTTCAAATATATCTCCCAGACTGGTCAATATGCCGATGAGGCGCTGTCGATGGGTTACTTTGAAAACAATGTCGCGCAAGCTGCAGTGCCGATGTTTCTTCGACCTGCGGGGCAGTTTACTACCACAGCGCCTGATATGGCCAAATTCATGACATTATTACTTAATGACGGTGTACTCAACGACGGCGTACTCAATGGCAAGCCATTTATCCGTCATGATTTAATGCAGAAGTTAGCTTCTCCTGAACAAACGGATGCACAGCAAGCCGGTTTGGCAGTAGGGCATGGTCTAGCCTTAGCCATTAGAGATAGGCATGACGTCGTTGGGCTGTGTCACCCCGGAACAACAATAGGGTTTCGCGCCTATATTTGTCTATTTCCAAAAGAGCATAAATCATTTTTTTATGCGATAAATACCGATAATGAAACGGCAGATTACGAAAAATTTAACTCAATATTCATAAAACATTTATCTATAGAAAAAGCACCCGTAACAAAAGCTAGCAAGCAAACTATGGATTTATCTGTACTTGAAGGCGTCTATTTACCCGCGCCTAATAACATGGCTGAATTTGAATGGTTGGACTTAGTCTTTAATTTTCAGTGGTTAACACGTCAAGAAAGTAAGCTAGTGCTGAGTTCTTTACAAAGTGACGATAGGGTGTTGCTACCATTGAATAGCAACTTGCTTAGAGCAACGGATAGAACACAAGCTTCACATGCCATTTTCACGGATGAGCAGAATGATATTTATATCAGCAATGGCCTTAGTACCTATAAAAAACACTCGACATTTATCATTGCAGCTTATTGGCTTAGTCTAATTTTAGGATTAACCGGCCTGATGTATATAACCTTGGTGGGTATTGCTAGGGTTCTAATGAAAAAGATGACAAGTAAAGACTTTATTTTTTGGCCTTTACTAAACATTATTGCATTCACAATACCGACAGTCCTTTATAGCCAACAATCATTTATATATTTTGGCGAAATAACCTTAGCGAGTTTTTTTCTGGCGGTCCTTTCAGGCGGGCTCTTGGTGACCGTGATGTTATCGTTATTTTTTGTACATAAAACCAAGTTAACTAACAGTGGACAAAAAAGAGACTGTTTGGCTTTATTGATGTTATGGCAGTTATGTTTAGTGCTCTGTTATTGGAATGTTTTCCCCATTATATTTTGGCAATAACATTATGTTAATGATTTTTAATTGAAATTTTTTAGAATAACAACTACATTTATAGTCATTGTCATCAATATCATTTAAAGCACCGTGAAACATGCAGTTGGACTGCTAACGGATAAATGTTTCACTAGAAAAGGACTTACAACATGAATAAGCAATACCCACCAACTTTATTGATTGAAACATGGTTAGAGTTGGCTAAAAATAAAAAATTTCCTGAAGCACAACAATCAGTAATCGAAAAAATAAATCTTACTTTTGGTAGTATTTCAGAGGCAGAGCTTTACCTCGAGAAAGAAAAAATGAACGGTCTTATTCAAACTTCGGAGTGGGTAGAAGAAGCCTTAGTTTAAGTATTAGTTTAAACTTTCGATTACTACACTTAACTATATTCATCGTATATATTTCAGCACTTTGTAAGTGCTTATAGCAATGGCTATAAGCACTAAACCTGAAGTGAATATGATTTATAAATTTTCAAAGTACATTTACCTAGGTAAGGTTGTTTTCAACGACCTTTTTTCCTTTGGCAATAACCATTTCTATAGCTAGAGACTCATTATTCAGGACGTTAATATCGGCATCATTGCCAACGGCTATTTTACCTTTACTCTTAAGTTTTAATATTTGTGCAGGCGATTGAGTAATCGAAGTTAACGCTAATTCAAAAGACAAGTGATATTGCTTAACGGCATCAACCATAGATTGATGCAAGCTCTTTACCTGCCCTACGGTTAGCTCAATTAAATTGCCTTGTTGATCAAAGGTCGGCAAACTGGCATTACCATCTGAACTCATGGTTAACTGATTAATGTCTATTCCTTTTTCAACGGCAAGGGTTAACGCTTTCGCTGCGGGTATTTCACCTTGAGCAATTATTTGCTCGGTAGTACTGGTGGTAAAGTCGATATAGCCCCCTTGTTTAGCAAACTCGAAACCAGCTTCAAGCAAAGAGGCATTACGATTGATATGGGTTGGATAGAATTGGCTAATAGGGATATCCGTTTGTTCAACAACTCGTTGCAGTTTAGAGAGTTTTGCCGGTTCATCGCCAACATGAATGCTGACAATACCTGATTTCCCTGCAAGCATACCTGCAACACGAGCTTCAGAAGCTAATCGAGCAAGCTCTTCAGGAGTCATTTGTGAGCTACGATGATCTGCAATAGCTACTTCACCTACGCCAATAAACTTCTCGATTAACATAATATCTCGTTTTACTGAGCCTGATACGGTAACCATAGGAAAATGGTATGAGCCAGTGTGGCAAAAAACAGATAAACCTTGCTCTTCTAATCCATAGGCCTTGGCGAGTAAATTCTCAAGGCTGCGTGTTTCGGCATCAGTGCCTAAAACACCAATCACTGTGGTGGCACCACCAGCAAAGGCTTCTTCAACGTTCATCTCTGGAGTACGGGTTGCATATCCTCCTTCACCGCCGCCGCCAGTAATGTGTACGAGGGAGTCAACAAATCCAGGGGTAACAAGTTTTCCTGTAGCATCAATGACTTCAACTAAGTCAGCTAGGTCCATTGATATTTCGTTTTCAATAGCAACAATTTTTCCTGCGGCTATAAGTATGTCTTTACGCCCAAGCTCTTGTGGAGCAAAGACTTGAGCGTTCTTAATTAATTTCATAAAAATCCTTTAGGATATATTCATCATCACGGCTAAAGCCATGAATGAGATGGCTATACAGGCTAATAGCAACATAAAACGCCAGATAAACTTAGCCCAAACAAACCAGTCTATTTTGGCTACACCTAAGCAACCAATTAATGCCGCTGAGGTTGGGATGATGACATTGGTTAAGCCATCACCGAGTTGAAAAGCTAACACTGCAACTTGTCTCGATAAACCAATAATATCAGCTAGTGGCGCCATAATTGGCATCGTCAGTGCTGCTTGCCCTGAGCCTGAGGCGATAAAAAAGTTAAATATCGATTGGAATAAAAACATGCAAACCGCTGAAATTACTTGAGGTAATTCAGCTAATAAATTACCAGCATAAAATAACACAGTATTTAACACTGAAGGTTCACTCGCGTTGTCGCCGCCAAGTATGATAACAATGCCTTTAGCCATACCAACAATCATGGCCGCAGGTAATAAGTCTTTAGCACCGGACTTAAAGGCATCAGCAACTTCATTAACGGTTAAACGTTTACCAATAATAGCAATAACACCAACAACACAGCCGAGGGTGAAGAATTGACTTGCCAGTTCAGGAATATAATATTGCCGAGCGATTACTCCCCAAATAACCCAAACAATGCCTAATAAAAAAGCGCTAAGTAGTAGTGCATCCAATAAACTGAAAGTAGAGTGCTGAACTTTGTTTGTTGTCTCTTGTACTGCTGAATCAAAACAAGGAGATTCGCTTGGTTTAAGTTTGATTTTACGCGCATATCTCATGGTGAAAGCCACGCCAATACTGGTGAAAACAGCCCACATTGCTACTCTAAATTCTAATGCTGACATTAAAGGTAACCCAGCTATTCCTTGCGCAATAGCAACGCTAAAAGGGTTCATCCAAGATGTGGCAAAACCTATTTGTGTGGCGACATAGGTAACGAGTACCGTGGTGATACCGTCATAACCAATAGCACGCATTAAGGGCAACAGCACAATACAGAAGGCTATCGCTTCTTCTCCCATACCAAAAATGGCACCAGCAAAAGAAAACAGCAAGAACAATATAGGAATAAACGCCTGTTCTAGCTTTTTCGTCTTATTAATAAGTGCCAAAATGCCATTATCGATGGCTTGGGTTTTCATGATGATGCCAAAAGCCCCGCCAGTGAGAATAATGAACATCATCACACCAATAGCTGAGCCCCACTTGTCACCTGAAACCATGCCTTCAAAAGCAAAATTCAGAAAGCCAATCTTGCCACCCTCGGCAAACAAGGGCACGCCACTTGGCTCGTCGACAAATTGAAAACTGTCAGCGATAAGTCTTGTGGTATTGGTCTGTGGATCTGTTGTTACTTGATAAAAACCAGCGGGAATAAAGTGAGTTGCAATCGCTGCTAACATCACAATAAAAAATAAAATAACAAAAGCATCCGGCATTGATTTTTCAGTAGCTAAGCCATTTTGCTGAACTTTTGGCTGTTCTGTACTTGCCAGTACGTCATTATCACGTTGATCACTATTCATTGTTTTTCAACTTATAAATAATTGCAGAGCAGGTGTAATTAGAGCAAGGAGCCTAATTACACCTGCTCTTTTGGAAATGACTCGTTTAAAAAAAGTAAGTCATCGATAAACGATAATTAGCACCGAGGGCATTATGATTCACAGAGTCAAAACCTCTTGATGAACCGTAAGCAGCAGGAGGCTCTTCATCTAATAGATTATTAATGGTGAGATTAATATTCATATTTTCAAAGTCGTAGCCAATATTTGCACGAACCGTTAACCAAGAGTCTACATCGCGCTCACCATTGGCATCAAGTTTACCCATATCATCAAGTTCATCTATTTCACGTCCTTTAAGACCTTCAATATCATCTTGATAGCTGCTGGTGTAATCAAGCGTTAAGCTGCTATAAAAAGCATCTTGTGACCAAGCAATTTTTGCACTGGCAATACTTTCTGGGTATCGCCAAGTACCGGTAAGCTCTTCTATTTCACTAGAGCCCGCTTTATTACGTTCAAATTCAAGATAATGCGTTGCATTAAGTGCTAGGCTTAATGTACCTTGATTGAAATCAATTTTATGATCAAAAGCTAAATCAACACCTGAGACATTTTGCTCTCCAGTATTCTCTAGTTGGATAATATGATCTCGGTATAACGGCAATTCAGCATAGCGAGGATTATCAAAAGCAACCCAAGCATCTAATATTTCAGTAAGGTCAGCACCGTTATCTTCAATAGATAAACCACTGGTATCAGTAACTAAACACAAATCTTCTTCATAAGAGATCCCCGTTTCTCCATTGGGCACGATGCCACAGTGACGTAACGAGGCATCGGTAATTGCATTAGCTAATACTGCGGTCATGTCAGTATCAACTAGGTCTTGATGTTCAAACTGCCAATAATCTACGGTTAAGGTTGTATCTCTAGATGGACTATAAGCGAAACCAATGCTAATAGATTCAGACTCTTCAGCACGTAAATTGGCATTACCTAATTCTAAAACATTAGGGCTACGTTCATCACCAAAACCTTCACAATATAAATCGGAAATTGCTTGATTCGCAGCACAGTCAAACGTGGCGGTAGTGGTTCGTAGTTTAACGCCAGCTTGGGTTAACGAAGGGGCTCTAAATGATGTTGACCATGATGCCCGTAGTACTAAATCATCGGTTGGTCTGACGGTAATGGCGACTTTAGGGTTAAAGGTATCACCAAAATCATCATAATCGTCGTATCGACCAGCTAGCTGTAATTCAACCATATCAGTTAACGGGATATAGAATTCTGCAAATGCACCCCATTGGAAACGATCTGCTGAAGATAAACTTGAGCCAAAACCAAAGACATCCACTAAGTAGTCATTTTCAGCTCTGGCTTGGGCATTTAATGACGGAACATCAGTGATTTCCTCTTTACGCGCTTCAATACCAAATGCTGAACTGACCACTAAGTCGTTATATTCGAATAGTTCTCCGGTGATCCTTGCATCCCAACCATAAACCGTACTTTCACCGTCACGGGTTGGTACTTCTTGTGCCATTGCTAAGATAGCGTCATTAGCAGTATCACCTTCTAAGAAAGGGTTATACATGGCTAAAGGAGCTGAAGAACCACATGATAAACTGTCGCTGTCATAATCATAATCAGCAAAAGAACCATCACCACAAAGTTCACCAGTGAGCGCAGCATGATATTTGTAACGGTTATAAATACCAGCGATGGCTTTTTGCTCTGATTCAGATTTAGATAAAGTAATGGCTGATTCCCATTCCCACTCGCCAATATCGCCCGATAAACCTGAGACTAAACGAAATGAATTGGTTTCAACTTCCACTGTACGTGGCGTAGCAAAACGTGCATCAAATTCAAAGCCATATAATTTGCGATCTGCCATGGTGTAAAATGGGTCGATATACATTTGATCTAATAAATTATTTTTAACATCATCTGGGAATATATTTAAAGCGGTTTCATCAACCCAAGGGCCATCACTGTCATCGATTTGATTAATCGCAGCAGGCTTTGAAAGTGCAGTAGACTGGCTGTTTGAATAGAAAAAATCAGTATTCCAAGTGATATCACCAATTTCTTTTGAGTACATGAAACCTAAAGATGCGCTTTCTAACTCGCTATTGAGCATGTCATCTTCATTACTGTAGTAAGCACAAATATCTTCACCATATTCAGTGGTGACCAATTCAGTTTTACAGTTTGGGTTACCTATTTCATTCCCAGAACGAGCAGAGTAATAATAGATATTGGGAGTATGTTTTGGTAAGTATGAATAACTATTAACCAGTGCTGGATCTTTGGTGAAGCTTCTATCTTGCGCGGAAAGGGCTTCACGATTAAAGTAATCTGCAAATACCGTTAAATTACCTCCGGCAAACTCCGTTCCCACCACTAAATTAAGGTTGTATTTACCTTCATCTGACGACGCTGAGCTATTGCCATAAGAAGTATTGAATTCAGCGCCTTGGTAATCTTTTTTCAGAATATAATTAATGACACCCGCGACGGCGTCAGCGCCATAAATTGCTGATGCACCGGTCGCTAATACTTCGATGCGCTCAATAGCAGCAAGTGGAATGCTGTTGATATCAACAAAATTTTGTGTGCCTGAAGCAAAGGAGCTGGCGGCAACTCGGCGACCATTAATTAAGGTCAGCGTTGATGATGGGCCTAAACCTCTTAATGATGCTGCTGCTTGTCCTGCGGGAGTAGAAGTCGACGTGGCACCACTTTCGCTGGTGGAAAATGATCCTTCCCCGCCGCGTGTTTGACTAACTTGTTGCATCAGTTCAGAAACACTAGAAGCGCCTGAGTTTCGAATGGCATCGGCGTCAATAATAACGAGTGGTTGTGTACCCTCTAAATCTACGCCTTTAATGCGACTGCCGGTGACAGTAATCTTTTCAACTTTTCTTTCTTCACTGGCATTATTGTTTTGTGCAAGTGTGGTGTTGCTTAGTGACAAGGTAGTACAAATGACCAATGCAAGACACGAAGGTTTAAAAACTTTCATAATTTATCTCTCTGATTTTTAATCGGAAAATAATGAGCGTGCATAACAAAAGTCTCAATTGAGCTTTAGTTGTTAATGCCGCTTAAAAATATTTTTGAAGTTTTTGGTGGGAAGAATAACGAGATCTAACCGCCAGAAAACAAACGAATTGTTTTCTAGAATTTACTCGTCAAACCACTCCGAAAGGTAGAAGTTTGAATAAGAATATGTTGTAAGAGTGAATGCTTTCTTGTACATATATAAAGGTCTTGGTTGCCTAACGTTTTCATTAAAAAGCTTGTTTGCCGCAAACTTTTTAACAAGTTGCTTTTATATAAATACCGCTGTCTTAACTGGTTGTCAACAGTATTTTTACTTTAACTGCTGCCTGTTTTTGCCGAACATGTAGCTATTAGGATAGAACCAACATGAAACGATATTCGTCAATCGCGCTGCTATTTTCGTTAATTACGCAGTTATCATTCGCAAATTCGGTAAGTGACAAGGGCGAGCTATTGCTTGTGGGAGGAGGGTTGAAAACCTGTTCTTCAATGGCGATTAAAAACTGTGAATTCAATAACCTTGAAGAAAAGACTCAGCTAAAAACAGGCAAACAAACTTCTTATTATCAAATTAATCAGAAAACCATTAATTTATTCAAAAAATATTGGCCAGAAGATTTTAGTAAAACAAACCAACAAGCAATTTTTAATATTTTACAGACCATCAACAAGCAAGAAAAAGATCATTTATGGTCAAAAGCAAAGCTAAAGTCGCTGTTTAAAAAGTATGATGAAGAAAAGATCATTAGAAAATTAAATGATGCGCAATATTATTTTTTACTTGATGCATTAGAACACCCCGTGATAAATGAAAAAACCGAACAACGATTAACAGAGAGTGTCAGTTTATCGCGTTCAAGCAATACTTTTTCAACTGAAATATATCACCAGTTCATTGAACTCGCTCAACAAAATAGCGGAAAAAGACGTCCTAATATTTTAGTGATCACAGCGTCGGCTCGTGATCCCTTTGAAGCAGTAGATTTTTACCAAACGGTCTTCACCCAAGCTGGCGGTGATACTAGATGGTTGCCTCTTGATGCTACGTTAAATGCGCTAATTCAACAAACAGGGGAACGTCAACAAGTCTGTCAACAGCTCTCAGCCACTCGATTAAAGGTCCAAGGCTCTTTTCATCGAGAATATGTTTATCCAGATTTAGT
>MAAC01017071.1_pt1 | contig 12998 bp, 7 predicted proteins | sample 1115981 | NCBI WGS metagenome assembly MAAC01 (sample SAMN04961126, study PRJNA320927) | seawater metagenome | isolation source: sample BD02T64 sea water enriched with oil for 64 days | place: USA:Gulf of Mexico | collected 2013-07-27 | reverse complement strand
TTTTCTCTGCTGTAAATGTTTCTAATCCATCAGGGAAATAAGGAGACCCAGATATATATGTTAATATTTTAGCACTTGTTATAGAAAAGGTGGAATGGCCAGAGGTATATCCAGCAAAAGGAGGTGTTACGAAAGTATATCGTTGGTAAGGCCACCAATTTTCTGCTAGAATCCAGCCAACGCCAGCTTTATCTTTAATAGGATCATTTATTGCATCAGGGCCTCTCCAATTGTATATTTTAATTTTGTTTAAATGTTCTTTATTATTTCCTACTAATGAATCGTTTTCAGAAACTAATTCAATAAGCCCTTTTTCAAGTTTTAAACCGGAACTATTATAATTTGGCATATTTTCATCAGAAGATTGTCCCATGCTTGCTAAATATCTAATTGCAGAAATAGGCCTAACATAATCATAATAACCTTTAGCACTCCAACTAGCAATAGCAGCATCATGCATGGCACCACTTAATAAAAAATAACTTTTAATATCCCATTCTAATTGTGATAATGGTTTCCCTTTTCCGTTCCATTGCCTCTTAAAATTTTTATGGTAGGATACTTTATTTAAAAATGTTAACCAATGGCCCGGAGGAGAATACGTATTTGGTCCATCCACCCAAAATTCTGCTATAACTCTACAGTAATCCCCTTGCTTTACTAAATTTTTAGAGAATGTTTTTTTTGTTATTGGGTTTTTAATGGGACTCTTTCTTTTATTATTTTCGATATTATTATAATAGGTCTGGTATTCTTTTATTCCAGTAGGTAAATGTTCCTCTAAGTTTGTTATTCCTTTTGGTGATATATCCCAAATGTTCGAATTTTTGCTATCTAATTTACTCGAATATCTTTGAACTAATGAAAAGCCCCAACGATAAGCTTCAGTTTCTTGTTGATTGCCAGTATTGATGTAGGGTGGGTGTCCGGGATTAAAGTGAACCACTCCCTTTTTAGATTCTAATGGTAATGCAAACGATTGTACTTCGCCCCAAAAAGGGGTTAAAAAATCAACATTCCCTTCAATTAGTAATTGATTCCAGTCTTTTAAAGTTTTATCGTACCCTTTTTTAGCAATATATTTATTTATATATATGGGCTGCCAATGGTTAGGGAATTTAAGACCTTCTACACCCATTTTTTCTGGAAATAATTTTTTGTTTTTTGGATGATAAAAATCAGGTTCATGTCTATCTTCTTCTTTAGAACCATCACTTTTACCGAACAATAAAATTTGTTCAGCAATATAATTACCTAAAGCTTCTGGACTTCCATTTTCATAGTTAGTGTCCGTTTTGTTAATTTTAAAATCATTTTTTTCTAAGGTAGCTAGTAAAATATCTATCGTACGCCCTTTACTACCATATTCATTATATCGCGAGTTTATAATTCTAAAAGCAGCATAGCTAATGGCTATATTTCGTAAACTATCAGTGTTTTTAGAGATTCGCTTAAAATCTGGATTAAAAGGTATTATTCTTACATTTTTTTCTTTTCCGAGAAAATAAGTGGATTGGTTTTTATCATAAGCTGCCCAAGCATCATACATTGCTGCAGAAACATGAAATAAATTTCTGGCATGAATTGTTGGTCCTTGACCATCTTCTTTTACCATTTCTAGCATGGTGTCCATCCATTCTCGAGCTATAGAACTGTTGTTTTGCCCTATGGAGATTATAGGTGCTATATAAATTACCAAATAAAAAAGATATCTCATTTTTGATATGAAAATTTTAAAAAAAAGTAAAAATATTGATAAAAATTGTAAATTCAACTATATTCGTCCTCATTAAATACAACTAACTAAAACCAAATACAATGATTAAAAAACAATTAATAGCATTATTGCTAATGCTATTTAGCGTCGTAACTTATGCGCAAATCGGGAATGAAGTCCAGGGGGCAGGAACAGGAGCAAATATTACATCAGCAGATTATGTCACAGCTTATGGAGATAGTGCAGGTCATTCACATACCAGTGGGTTAAACGTAACCTATATTGGTTATAAGGCTGGGTATAGCCAAACTGTTCAAGCTGATAATACATTTATCGGGGCGTATGCAGGAGAAAATTCAATTACTGGAACGGATAATGTTTTTATTGGAAAATATGCAGGTAGAAACTGTGATGGAACAGACAATACGGTTATAGGTGTTGAAGCAGGAATGAGTATGGTCTCTGGAGCTAGCGATAATGTTATTATTGGTGAAGAAGCAGGACAAGCATTATTAGATGGTGACGATAATGTATTTATTGGTGAAGATGCTGGATATAATACAACAACAGCTAGTGACAATACTTTTGTAGGTAATACTGCTGGTAGATCTAATACTACAGGTTACGGTAATGCCTTTTTTGGTGATGAAGCGGGTTATGACAATACAACTGGTAAATGGAATACGGCAATTGGAGATTCTGCAGGAATTGATAATGGTGTTGGATGGCAGAATACATTTTTAGGTCACGGAGCGGGATGTGCTACAGAACATGGAGATCAGAATACTTTTGTCGGAGCCTATGCAGGTGGAGACAATAACAGAACAAACAATACATCAAACGCCAATCGAAATACCTACTTAGGAAACTCAACTGGATTCTCAAATAGAGAAGGAAGTGACAATGTTGGTATTGGAGCTGGTGCAGATTTTGGAAATACTAATCGATCAAGATGTATTTTTATTGGAGGAACAGGAACTGCAACTCACGGTCAATGGAGTGGAGATGGATTTCATACTGTAAATGCCAACGATGCGACTGCAATTGGATACCAAGCTCAAACAGATGCTCAATACGGAATTGGAATTGGTCACTATATGGATCAACATGGTGTTCAGTCTGTAAGTATGGGATATTTAACCAATACTGAAGCTGCTGCTGATTATAGTGTTTTAATCGGTTCAACAGGATATTTAGACCAACCATATACGGTAGGTATCGGTTATGGAACATCAATTGAAGGTGAGAATTCAATTGCTTTAGGAGCAAACACTTCTGTTACTGTTGATTCTGCAATTGTTATAGGATATCAAGCTAGTTCTACAGATCCAGGAGGATTATTACCAACAAACAATATCGCTATTGGTGTTGCAGCAAATGTACAAGGTGCAAATGCTGTTGCCATTGGTAATGCAGCAAATGCTGTAAATGATAATACAATGGTATTAGGTGGAGCTACAAACCCACTAAGTGTTGGTATTGGTACAGACAGTCCAAATGCAAATGCGTCTTTAGAATTAGCAGATACAGATAAGGGTTTACTAGTAAATAGATTAACTAATGCCTTACGAACTACATTAGAAGGTGCATTAGGAGTTACAGATGAAGGCTTAATGGTTTATGATACAGAAGATGATGCCCTATATGTTTGGGATGGAGCGGCTTGGGCTGCTTTTACTACAGGTTCATCTGGCTCAGATGATCAAACAGCAGATGTATTTCAATTAAATGGAGATGATTTAGAATTATCATTAGAAGATGATGGTGTAGCAACACAAACGGTAGATTTATCTAGTTATTTAGATAATACTGATGATCAAGGTGCAGATGTATTTCAGTTAACTGGAGATGATTTAGAATTATCATTAGAAGATGATGGGGTAGCAACACAAACGGTAGATTTATCAGGTTATTTAGATAATACAGATGATCAAGGAGCCGATGTTTTTCAGTTAAATGGAGATGATTTAGAACTATCTTTAGAAGATGATGGGGTAGCAACACAAACGGTAGATTTATCGGGTTATTTAGACAATACAGATGATCAAGGTGCTGATGTATTTCAATTAAATGGAGATGACTTAGAACTATCTTTAGAAGATGATGGGGTAGCAACACAAACGGTAGATTTATCGGGTTATTTAGATAATACAGATGATCAAAATATATCTGGATCTGGATTGTCAGGAAGTACCTTAACAATAGGAATAGAAGGAGGGTCTTCAGAAACTGTAGATTTATCTGCCTTAAATGATTCTGGAACCGATGATCAACAAATGTCATTAACTGGAAACAGTTTAGATTTAGAAGATGGAGGTAGTGTTAGTTTATCTGGTTATTTAGATAATACAGATTCTCAAAATATTTCAGGATCAGGATTATCAGGAAGTACCTTAACAATAGGAATAGAAGGAGGGACTTCAGAAACTGTAGATTTATCTGCCTTAAATGATTCTGGAACGGATGACCAACAATTATCATTAACGGGAAACAGTTTAGGTTTAGAAGATGGAGGTAGTGTTAGTTTATCTGGTTATTTAGATAATACAGATGCACAAAATATTTCAGGTTCTGGATTGTCAGGAAATACACTTACTATAGGTATAGAGAATGGGACTTCAGAGACTGTAGATTTATCTGCATTAAATGATTCTGGAACAGATGATCAACAATTATCATTAACTGGAAACAGTTTAGGTTTAGAAGATGGAGGTAGTGTTAGTTTATCTGGTTATTTAGATAATACAGATGCACAAAATATATCTGGCTCTGGATTGTCAGGAAATACCCTTACAATAGGAATAGAGAATGGATCTTCAGAGGCTGTAGATTTATCTGCATTAAATGATTCTGGAACCGATGACCAACAATTATCATTAACTGGAAACAGTTTAGGTTTAGAAGATGGAGGTAGTGTTAGTTTATCTGGTTATTTAGATAATACTGATGCACAAAACATATCAGGATCTGGATTGGCAGGAGATATTCTTACTATAGGTATAGAGAATGGGACTTCAGAGACTATAGATTTATCTTCATTAAATAATGCAGGTTCTGATAATCAAAATATCTCAGGATCTGGATTATCAGGAAATACGCTTACTATAGGAATTGAGAATGGGTCTTCAGAAACTGTAGATTTATCTGCATTAAATAATTCAGGTACAGATAATCAAATATTGGCAAACTTTAATTTGGCTGTTGGATCTTTACTTAGTGTTGGCATTGAAAATGGAAATGTTGTTAGTGTTGACTTAGCTCCATTGCTTGATGATTTAAATCAACAAGTTTCAGATTTAGAAGATCAAAATACTGCACAACAAGCCCAAATAGATGATTTAATTGCAAGAATGGAAATTAGAGAAGATTGTGCTTGTGACCCAATATTGGGTATAGGAGATAATGACTTACAACCAGATAGAGCATATTTGTTGCAAAATATACCTAACCCGTTTGATAATACTACTAGTATTGGTTATTTTGTCCCTTTATCGAATTCAAAAGCTAATATCGTTATCAGTACGATGCTTGGTCAAATTGTTGATAATATATCATTGTCTAGATTTGGTATAGGTGCTATAAGTGTAAGTAAGTCAAGAATGGCTTCAGCAACTTATCTATACACATTATATGTGGATGATAAAAAAGTAGACACAAAAAGAATGATTGTTGAATAATTTGATGTTAAATCAATTATAAAAAAAATGCTTCCTATAGGAGGCATTTTTTTTATTCTTTAGACTTTAATCCAAATCTATGAACATATCCAAAGCTCAATTCCGTAAAATCTGCTTGTCCTAAATTAGCATTAATATTTGCTGCAATAAAAAAATTTGATTTAGGGCATTTATCATTATTAAATAAATAATACTTTAATCCTGCTCTAACTAATATAGCATGTTTTAAATGATATGTATTTGAAATATCTCTTTCTACAAATCTTGTTTCAATGGTTCCATCTTCATTTTCAAAATCCCAATAAAACCCATTTAATTTCCAGTCTAATTCATAAAAAGGCTTGTAAATATTATAACCTAAATCAAATTCTAACCCTACATTCCCTAGAAATAATTCATTACTAATAAATAAGCCAAAACTTGAAGAATATTTAAATGGATTTTCTTGAAAATGAGGGTATTGGTCAATGATTAAATCTTCACCATTTTCAATATAATTATTATAATGTTCGTAATAACGGTAATACAAGCCAATACCAATTTTAAAAGTTTTATTGAAAATTAATCCATAAGATGGTGCAATAGTATATACCCCTTTACGATCATTAAAATATTCTGATAAAAAATTTAATCCAGCACCAGTTCTAATAGTAAAATAACTTTGCATGCTTTTTTTAAAATCTAGATTGTGATTTTTAATTTCCTTGTACGCTTTTCTTTTTTTGAAATTATAGCTGGATTGTCTTGATATGCTTACTAAAAAAGAATTTAACCCTTGGTTTGGTAATTTTGTATGTCCGTTTGAATGATGAATAAAACCAGCACCAATTCTCCAATTTACTTGATTCTTTTTTACTATATTATAATAAATAAAAGATTTTAAGGACCAAGTAATTTTAGTTGAAATTGCTATATTGTTATTGTCAGGTGGATTATTAATTGAAAATGATGTTCCAGAATAAGCTTTAGTAAAATAAGAAGCACCTAAAGACAAATTAAAATATACCCCATTTTGCTTTCTTTTTAATAATCCAAACTCAATAAAAGGCATTATAGATAAAGAATAGCCTATATACTCTTTATTTCCATAATCGGTAATAGCAAACGACATTCCAGTACTAGGGTATCGCAGTCTATAAGCCCATTCTTGATTGTTTTTAATTTGATGTTTGCCAAAGTGTAGCGATATTGTCTTTTGCAATTTAGTTTTTGGAAAACCACTATTTGATTGTTGTGTTACTCCTAATTGGAATTCAACAGTAGTATAATGACTTTTATATTTTGTAGAATCTAGTTGTTGGGCATTCCCAATAAATGTAATGACAATTAAAATAAGAGTGATTTTTTTAGTCATTAAAAAATTGTAGATATACTTAATTGTTTTTTATTTCCTAGTTTTTAATCCTAATCGATGTACATATCCTAAACTTAACTCTGTAAAATCTGCTTGTCCCAAGTTAGCATTAATAGTTGCAGCTATAAACACATTTGATTTTGGGCTATCGTTATTATTAAACAAATAATATTTTAAACCTAATCTAGCTAAAACTGCCCTTTTCAATTTGTATTTTGAATTAAATTCTCCTAAAACATATTTTGTTTCATAAGTACCGTCTTCATTATAGAAATCCCAATAAAAGCCTTGGTTTAGTTTCCATTCAATTTCATAAAATGGCTTGTAAAAATTATATCCTAAATCTGCTTCAATACCAATATGTCCTAAATATATTTCAGAACTAATAAATACGCCATAACTTGTAGAATACTTAAAAGAATTCTCTTGAAAATGAGGATATTGATCGACAACCAATTCTTCACCATTTTCTATATAAGTATTGAAAGAATCATAATATCTGTAATAAAATCCAAGGCCAATTTTAAAAGTCTTATTTAATATCTTCCCATAGGATGCGGCTAGTGTATACACTCCTTTATTATCGTTAAAGACTTCAGATAAAACATTTACTCCAAATCCAGATCGGATAGTAAAGTAACTTTGAATGCTTTTTTTGTAATTGTTTTTTGGTAATTCATTGTCAACAGGTATAGTTCTTTTTTTGAAATTATGATTAGATTGTCTTGAAACACTAAACAAAAAGGAGTTTAAACCTTGATTTGGAAGACTTGTATGACCATTAGATTGGTGAAAAAATCCAGTACCTAACCTCCAATTGGCTTTCTTTTCTTTAAAAACGTCAAAATAAAAAAACGCCTTAAATGCCCATGTGATTCTTGTAGATACAGCTCTATTGTTATTCTCAATAACATTGTTGTTAGAAAATGGTACGCCTTCATATTTTTGGGTAAAATAGGAAGCGCCCACACCAGCATTCATTTTAAACCTATTGTTTAATAATTTTTTTAATACTCCATATTCTAAAAAAGTCATTAGACTTGCAGAATACCCAACATAATCCTTATTTCCATAATCGGTAAAAGTAAAAGCCAATCCAGTTTTAGGGTAACGTAACCTATATGCCCATTCTTGAGCGTTATTATCTTGATTATTACCAAAACTAATCGATATTGCTTTTTGTAAATTGGTATCGGGAAAACCAGAGTTGGCAGCTTGTGTTCTACCTAAGAGAAATTCTGCTGATGTAAAATGACTAAATTGAACCAAAGAGTCATTTTGTTGTGCTAATACAGTACAAGTAATGAATACTATAAGCCAGGTAATTTTTTTAGTCATATTGGCTAAAATAGAAATTTTAATTATTCTATACTGTTTAATAATTCGTTAAGTTGTAATGAAAATATTTTTGCTCCATCTGGATTAAGATGTTTCTCATCCCAAAATTCTTTGACAGTAAATTTCGTATCCTCTTCTGAATTTAAAAAAAAGATATTTTTATGTTTTTTAGATATAACTGTTAATATACTATCTCTTCTTTTTAGTATAAAAGGGTTTCTTAAATTATTATAATTATTAAATGTTGGAGGACTTAAAATAACAATATTTAAACCTTCATTTTCACAATATTCTAGCATATTATAAAAAAAAGAAACATTATGTTCGAAAATATTTTTATTGGCTCTTCTGTTAATTTTTACATATGATTTTGAAAACGCAATGGTGTCAAAATTTAATGTTTTAAACTTACCATCATACTTGTTTTTAAGGAATCCAAACTCATTATATTTAATATCTTTATCATTTTTGAAGATGTGCTCAAAAATTTGTTTAGAAAAATAACTAGGATTTGAAATATAAAGAAGATAGTCTGTAGGGTATGGGTTACGATTAAGTAAATTAACCCCATAATACTTTAAAAAAACATTACTTTTCCAATAATATTTAGAATTATGCCTCACTTCAAAATGACCATATGAAACTTCTAAAACTACCGTACTTAGTTTTTTAAATCTTTTTCTAGATTGTTCTAATAATTTAAAGTCGGTGTTATGGTGTTGCATTGTTGAGCTTAAATTTATAGATTTTTTATCTAAAAAAGCTGGGTTAATTGAATACTTTATTTGTGATGACCCAAAAACAGCTACTTCGATTTCATCTTGGTGTCTATCTAGATAATTACCTATAATTGAGAAGTTAGATGGGATTTTGAATATAAATAACTCTATAATTATATAAATAATAATGATTGGTGTAAAAAACATCAACACACCTTTAATAAATTGATTAAAGGATTTATTAAAATTGAAAATAAATAAATTCTTCTTTTGGTCCAGCATATCTAATTATAATAAGTACAAAAACATAATAAACTAACCATCTAACTGGTTTACTATATTTTTTTTCAAAAAGCTCGAAAGGATGGTTTTTTGTTTTAGTAAAATATTCTATAAAAATTATTAAAGGTACAAACAATACCCTTTTTGATATAATAAAAGAAAATTGATCACTTGGCACAAATGATATAATCTTTTTTATAATGTATAATGAAGATTCTAAAGTTTCTGCTCTAAAGAAAATGCAGGATGTAATTATAATAATAAAACTATAACAGATAGCAAATACTAAAGGCATTCTTGATAAATAATAGTTTACATTTACTTTTTTTCCTCTAATTTTAAATGGGATTCTTTCAATAGAAATTATAACAGCTTGGTAAACTCCAAAGACAATAAATGTCCAATTGGCTCCGTGCCAAAAACCAATAAGCCCCATGGACACTAATAATGCAAAAGTTTTAACTAAATAGCTTCTTTTTCTTTTTTTTATAATTGGTCCATAAACATAATCAGTAAACCATTTAGTCAGGGTAATATGCCAACGTTGCCAGAATTCTGCTACACTTCTTGCCAAATAGGGGGTGTTAAAGTTTTTACTCAACTTAAAACCGAATAATTTTGCTGTACCAATAGCTATATCTGAATATCCTGAAAAATCACAATAGATTTGAAAAAAGAATAATACAGATGCATATAATAAAGACAAACTACCATGATCTTCTGGAGTTAAATAAATGGCATTTACTGCGATAGCGACATTGTCTGCAACAACCATTTTCTTAAAGAGCCCCCAGAGAATTAATCGAAGACCGTCTTTACTATTGGCAATATCAAACTTACGTTCTTGATTAAATTGTGGTAACAAATTTCTAGCTCTCTCAATTGGCCCTGCAACTAATTGCGGAAAAAAACTTACAAAACATAAAAAATGGAGCAGGTTATAAGAAGGCTTAATATTCTTTCTATAAACGTCAATGGTATAACTCATTGTTTGGAAAGTATAAAAACTTAAACCAACAGGAAGAATAATTTGAAATGAACTAAAGGTATAGTCACTGGGATCTAAATTAAATAGTATTGAAAACTCATCAATAAAAAAATTGTAATATTTAAATAAGAAAAGAACACCTAAATTTCCTAATATACTTAAATAGAGAAATAACTTCCTTTTGAATTTATTTTCAGAATTATAGATTTCAATTCCAATAAAATAATCAATTAATGAACTTGCTATAATTAGAAATAAAAAACGCCAATCCCATAATCCATAAAAAAAATAACTTGCTAATAGAAGCAATATATTTTGAATTTTCACTCTCCTGTAGCCTATAATCCAATAAAAGGATAATACTATAGGTAAAAAGAGAGCAAAAGAAAAGGAGTTAAAAAGCATTTTTAAATTCTTCCAAAATAAAAAAAGGTTACTTTTTAGGTAACCTTAATTTGTTATTATTCAAAGTAACTAAAAGTATCATTATTCTTCATATTCAAAAGAGTTTGATAAATGAGCTCAATCACATTCTCTACATCTTTTTTATGTACCATTTCAACAGTTGTATGCATATATCGTAAGGGTAATGAAATTAAAGCACTAGCAACTCCACCATTGCTATAAGCAAAAGCATCGGTGTCTGTACCTGTTGCTCTCGATAGTGCAGCACGTTGAAAAGGTATTTTGTTTTTCTCAGCGGTATTTACAATTAAATCCCTTAAGTTTTGTTGAACAGCTGGTGCATATGCAATTACAGGTCCTTCCCCAAGTTCTATATGTCCTTCTTTTTTCTTGTCTATCATTGGGGTTGTAGTGTCGTGTGTTACATCTGTAACAATTGCAACATTGGGTTTAATTCTATCTGCAATCATTTGCGCACCTCGCAAACCAATTTCTTCTTGTACAGAATTGGTAATATAAAGACCGAATGGCAATTCTTTTTTATTTAAATGTAAAAGACGAGCTACTTCTGCAATCATAAACCCACCCATTCTATTATCTAAAGCTCTACAAACAAATTTGTCTTTATTAAGGATATGAAATGAATCGGGATAAGTAATTACACAACCCACATGAATTCCTAGTTTTTCAACTTCTTTTTTATCTTCACATCCAACATCAATAAAAATATTATCAGGTTTTGGAGCTTCCTCCTTAGCTTTACTTCTGGTATGGATAGCTGGCCAACCAAAAACTCCTTTTATAATCCCTTTTTTAGTATGAATGTCTACTATTTTTGAAGGGGCAATTTGATGGTCACTTCCTCCATTTCTAATAACATATATTAAGCCATTATCACTTATATAATTTACATACCAAGATATTTCATCAGCATGACCTTCAATGACGACCTTGTATTTCGCTTTTGGATTAATAACACCTACCGCAGTACCATAAGTGTCGGTTATAAATTCATCTACATAAGGTTTTAGATATTCCATCCACATTTTTTGCCCATTCCATTCGTATCCGGTAGGAGCAGCATTATTTAAATAGTTTTCTAAGAACGTTAAAGATTTTTTTGTTAAAATAGAAGATGCCATATAATGTATTGTTTAAAATAAAATTTATCGATTTCAAAATTAATAATTTAATAATAAGTTGTGCAGTACAATTTGTTTAATTTTGAGAGGTTTTAATAATTGACTTTAAATCGATTTTTTAGATGAATATTATAAAGTGCACATACCTTTTAATAATTGCTTTGTTTCCGCAAATTAGTATTGCTCAAAATTCAGATATTTTAGTTGAACAGAAATCAGATAGTACAGATACTTTTTACTATATAATTGCTGGAGACACAATTCCTAGAGAGTTTATCGATTTGGACGAAGTGATATTGTTAAACAAATTAGAGTTTAACTCAAAAGAAGATCGAAAACGCTACCTTATATTGCGACGAAAAACCCGAAAAGTTTATCCCTATGCTAAACTAGCAGCAGAAAGATTAACTGAGATGACTGAAAGACTGAAAACAATTAAAAAAAATAGAAACAGAAAACGTTATACTAAAAGAGTACAAAAATATATAGAAGAAGAGTTTTCAGAGAAATTAAAAAAGTTTACCAGGACTGAAGGTCAAATACTTTCTAAACTCATCCATAGGCAAACTGGAAGAACATCTTTCGAATTAGTAAAAGAACTTCGCACAGGTTGGCGAGCCTTTTGGTATAATACCACTGCCAATATGTTTGATATTTCTTTAAAGGATGAATACAACCCTTATATCAATAAAGAAGATTATTTAATTGAAGATATTTTAGAACGTTCTTTTCAGTCTAATATATTAGTTCGTCAACCCCCAGCTATCCAAATTGACCTTTTTGACCTTAAAGCACATTGGAATAATAAGGCTACTCAAAAATAAATTCATATCTTTTTGCTTAGTATGTTGAGTTGTAGTATATTAGTAGTTCGCTCTTTTGTTTTTTTGTACTCCTGTCTTTATTGAATAGAATATGGATTTGTTATACAACGATAAATCTTTTTTAGATTAAATCAAGATAGAGATTGTTCTTAGTTATACAGACAGAAGAGTTATTGTTTTAATTGATTATATATATTAAGGTATAAAGTTGTTTTTTTATAAAGTATAGGTTTTCAAACCCTTGCTTTAAAAGTCATAAAAAACTCAATAAATAAGCGATAAAAAGGTTGTGAGATATAAAAAGCTTTCTATATTTGCAGCCGCTTAAAAGGGCAAATAATTAAGTTCTGAGAGTGGCGAAAAAACGTTCTAAAAAATCTTGAAATATTTTTATAAAAAACATTGTGAGATATAAAAAGCGTTATATATTTGCAGCCACTTAAAGGGGCTAAAAATTCAGCTTTACAAGTAGCAAAACAACGTTCTAATTTTTTTAATATTTTTTACAAAAAATATTGTGAGGAATAAAAACAGTTGTATATTTGCACCCGC
>MAAC01000778.1_pt1 | contig 13000 bp, 9 predicted proteins | sample 1115981 | NCBI WGS metagenome assembly MAAC01 (sample SAMN04961126, study PRJNA320927) | seawater metagenome | isolation source: sample BD02T64 sea water enriched with oil for 64 days | place: USA:Gulf of Mexico | collected 2013-07-27 | reverse complement strand
AAAAAGAAAATTCCAAGCATACATAAAGATCAATTGTCAGAAGATATAGGCGCGCTTTTTTTTGATGCAGATGCAGATGGAGATCAAGATTTATATGTTGTAAGTGGTGGCTATGAGTATGCAGAAAATTCAACATTACTTCAAGATAGATTGTATGAAAATGATGGAAAAGGAAACTTTAAAAAAACGAAGAATGCATTGCCAACGATGAATTCTAGTGGGGCTAAAGCATATAAAATAGATTATAACAATGATGGAAAACAAGACCTTTTAGTACTGGGAAGACAAGTGCCTGGTAAATATCCTTTAGCAGCATCTTCGTATATCTTAAAAAACGAATCTAAAAATGGACATATTTTCTTCAAAAATACAAGCAGTTCTGTAGCACCATTTTTAAAAAAGTTGGGAATGGCTACGAGTGCAATTGTAACCGATTTTAATAATGATAATTGGCAAGATATTATTATTGTTGGAGAATGGATGTCTATTAAAATATATCAAAATAATCAAGGCGTATTTACCGATGTTTCTGATAAATTAGGAAACAATATGAATACAACTGGTTGGTGGTGGAGTATTAAAGAAGGAGATTTTGACAATGATGGTGATCTTGATTATATCATTGGTAACAATGGGCTTAATTATAAATACAAAGCAACTAAAGAAGAAACTTTTGATATTTATGTCAATGATTTTGATAAAAATAACAAAGAAGATATTGTATTGAGCTATTATAATGAAGGCAAACAATACCCCGTTAGAGGCAGGCAATGTTCTGCGCAACAAATTCCGGGTTTAAAAAATAAATTTAAAAATTACGATCAGTTTTCCAATGCAACACTCATAGATGTGTATGGTAAAACGAATTTAGAAAACGCACTACATTATCAAATAGAATCGTTTGCAAGTATTTATTTAGAGAATAAAAATGATTCCTTTAGCATTCATCAATTACCTATAGAAGCACAGGTCTCTAGCATCAACCAAATTTTGGTAGCTGATTATGATAAAGACGGAAACTTAGATATCGTAATCGCTGGAAACCTTCACAATTCTGAAGTTGAAACTCCTCGTAACGATGCCAGTTACGGCCTGTTTTTAAAAGGTACTGGAACAGGGGAATTTATACCTGTAGAAAGTTCCAAAAGTGGATTTTTCACCCCAGGAGATGTCAAAGATATGGCAGAAATTACCGTGGGTAATCAACAATACATTATCTCTGTAAAGAACAATGATTATCTCCAATTTATAAAAATAAACAAATAATTTATGTTACTTATATTCTCATTTTTAGGCTTTACGGCCTTGGTTGCTGTGATTGCATATATTGCCACAAGAAAAACAAACGAAAACTCCTCAGATGGCTATTTTTTAGGAGGAAGAAGCTTAACTGCGGTTGTAATAGCAGGTTCATTGTTATTGACAAATTTATCTACAGAGCAATTAGTAGGGTTAAATGGACAAGCTTTTTCTGAAGGAATATTAGTTATGGCTTGGGAAACATTGGCGGCAATAGCAATGGTTATTACCGCAGTCTTTTTATTGCCAAGATATTTAAAAGGAGGAATTACAACCATCCCTACTTTTTTAGAAAGGCGTTATGATAAAACAACAAAAGCAATTACCTCAGGTTTGTTTTTAACAGGCTATGTGGTGGTCTTTTTGCCCATCGTTTTATATTCGGGTTCTTTGGCATTAAGTACCATGTTTGATATCCCAGAATTACTTGGAGTTTCTAAAGAAGCAGCCCTATGGATTTGTGTGTTTTCAATAGGTACAGTTGGTTCTATTTATGCCATTTTTGGTGGCTTAAAAGCAGTGGCAGTATCAGATACTATAAATGCAGTTGGATTGATTGTAGGAGGGGTCTTAATTCCGGTGTTTGGGCTGATAGAAATTGGTGGTGGAAGCTTTTCGGAAGGGATTTCTATTTTAACAAGCTCACATCCAGAAAAACTAAATGCCATAGGTTCTACCAAGGCATCTGTACCCTTTGCAACTATTTTTACTGGGATGATGTTGGTGCAACTCTTTTATTGGGGAACCAATCAAGCAATAATTCAAAGAGCATTAGGCGCAAAAAATTTAAAAGAAGGGCAAAAAGGATTGTTACTAGGTTCCTTTTTTAAAGTACTCGGGCCTATCATTGTCGTCTTGCCCGGAATCATCGCATTTCATCTTTTTGGTGATTCGTTGGTAAATCCAGATGAAGCCTATCCAAAATTAGTAACAAGAGTATTGCCTTTATCACTCGTTGGATTCTTTGCAGCTGTTTTGTTTGGAGCTATTTTGAGCTCTTTTAATAGCGCACTAAATAGTTCTGTTACCCTGTTTGGTATAGATATCTATAAAGAATATATCAACAAAGAAGCTACAGAAAAACAAGTGGTAAAAGCAGGAAAATATTTTGGAGTTCTACTTGCTGTATTGGCAATGTTCGTTGCACCGTTTATTGCAAATGCACCTGATGGACTTTTTGGGTATTTACAAGAAGTAAACGGTTGCTATAGTATTCCAATTTTAACAATTATTATGGTTGGTTATCTTACAAAAAGGGTGCCAGCTATCGCTGCAAAAGTTGCCATTATTTCTGGTGTTATTTTGTATAGCATTAGCCAGTTTATTTTAAAGCCCTATGTCTTTGGAGCCGAAAATTATCCGCATTTTTTACATGTAATGGCCCTGCTGTTTGTATTAAATGTTGGTATTATGTTGGTAATTGGGAAGCTATATCCAAGAAGAACTGCCTATTCACAAAAATTCTCGCAACTCGTAGAAATTACTCCTTGGAAATATACCAAATTGGTTGGTATTCTTATTTGTATACTCGTTGTCAGCACCTTCATATACTTTTCTTAAAATGAAAAATAAACATAAAATAATATTTCTTTTTGCAGTGTTAACTATGATAGCATGTACGGCTACTAAAGACAAAACTATTGTTGCTGAATTAGCATATGAAATTCCTTCTAAATTAGGAGAAGGTGCTTTTTGGAATTATAAAACAAAAGAGTTGTATTGGATTGACATTGAACAGAAACAAGTGCATGTTTACAATCCAAAAACAAAGAAAAATAAAACCATACAGATGCCAAGTAAGATTGGTACAATAGTGCCTTCAGAAACAGCAGGAATGGCTGTGGTGGCATTGTCTGACGGAATTTATAAGGTGAATATGGATACACAGCAATTAAACCTACTTTCTGATGTAGAATCGAAAATTGTAGCCAATCGATTTAACGATGGTAAATGTGACCCTAATGGGAATCTGTGGGTAGGATCTATGCATCTAAAACAGGACAAACCAAATGCTAAATTGTATAAGGTTGCTGCGAATGGAAAAACCACAGAAATGTTAGACAACATAACTATTTCAAATGGAATTGTTTGGACCAAAGATGGAAAAACCATGTATTATATTGATACCCCAACAGGGGTGATAAAAGCCTACGATTTTAATTTAGAAAATAGCACGATTTCCAATGGAAGAATTGCTGTTAAGGTACATGCTGAAGATGGATTCCCAGACGGAATGACCATTGACGAGAATGACAATCTTTGGGTAGGTATGTGGAACGGAAATGCGGTGGCTCAATACAATCCTAGAACAGGTACATTAATGTCAAAAATTAAAGTACCAGCACATAATATAACCTCCTGTGCTTTTGGGGGAGAAAATTTAGAAACATTGTATATCACATCAGCAAGTGTTGATATGAATGCAGAGGAACGGAAAAGATATAAATTGGCCGGCTCTATTTTTAAAGTCAAACCAGGTGTGAAAGGAGTGAAAAGCACTTTTTTTGGACAGCCAAAACTGAAATAATAAAAATAAATAGTACAATAAAAATTTTGATATGCGTAAAATATACCTCCTGCTTTTATTGGTTAGCTTCATTGTTAGTTCGTGTAATACTAAAGAAAAACCTACAGATGAAATTGCCCAAAAAGTAACCCGATTAATGGCTAAAATGAGCTTGGAAGAAAAAATTGGTCAGCTCAATTTAAGAGGTACATCTAGTCGTGTTAAAGGGAAATTACCCGAAACCTTGAAACAAGCAGTTAGAAACGGGGAAATTGGTGCATTTCTAAATGTAATGAATGTAGATTATGTAGATGAGCTTCAGAAAATAGCAATCGATGAAAGCCCACACGGAATTCCATTACTATTTTCTAGAGATGTGATTCATGGATTTAAAACCATATTTCCGATTCCGTTGGGAATGGCTGCTTCTTGGGATACAAGAGTTACCGAAAGTTCCTCTCGAGTAGCTGCTATTGAGGCTTCTTCTTATGGAATTCGATGGACTTTTGCACCCATGTTAGATATTGCTAGAGATAGCAGATGGGGGAGAATAGCAGAATCGCCTGGAGAAGATCCTTATTTGGCATCGAAATTAGCGAAAGCCTATGTAAAAGGATTTCAGGGAGATAGCTTGTCAGATCCTACAAGTATGATTGCGTGTGCCAAGCATTTTATTGGCTATGGTGCTGCTATTGGCGGACGAGATTATAATACAGCCATAATCAACAAAGAACAGCTACAAAATGTATATCTACCACCATTTAAAGCAGCAATTGATGCAGGTGCTCAAACCGTAATGACAGCTTTTAATGAGATGAATGGTATTCCTGCTTCTGGAGATAAAAAATTATTAACAAGCATCCTAAGAGAACAATTAGGTTTTGATGGTTTTGTGGTGAGTGATTGGAATTCAATCACAGAAATGATTCCGCATGGATTTGCGAAAGATGAAAAACAGGCCGCCGAAATAGCTTTAAATGCTGGGCTAGATATGGAAATGACAAGTGCTTCCTATCAAAACCATGTCAAAGAGCTACTTAATGAAGGCAAAGTATCAATCGAGCAATTGGATTTTTTAGTTGCAAATATTTTAAGGGTGAAATTTCGCATGAATTTGTTTGACAAACCATTTCGATTAAAACAACATTCTGGAGATGTATATGCACCTAAACATTTAGCATTGGCAAAAGAAGCGGCTATTAAAAGTACAGTACTCCTTAAAAATGAGAACAACATATTGCCTTTAAGTTCAAAAATAAAGGTTGCTATTATTGGACCTTTAGCAGACAAACCAAGAGAGCAATTAGGAACTTGGACTTTTGATGGCGATAAAAATCACAGTATTACACCCGTAATGGCATTTAAAAAGGCTGATAAAACGTTTTCTTTTGAAGAAGGTTTACGATATAGCAGAGATCGGTCTACCAAAAAATTTAAACAAGCAATTGCTTCTGCAAAAAAATCGGATGTGATTCTATTTTTTGGAGGTGAAGAAGCAATTTTATCAGGAGAAGCACATAGTAGGGCAGATATCAGATTACCTGGAGCACAAGAACAATTAATAAAAGAACTTGCCAAAACAGGAACCCCAATAGTTCTTGTGATTATGGCAGGTAGGCCAATAAGTTTGTCAACTATTATTAAAGATGTTGATGCAGTTGTGATGGCTTGGCACCCTGGCACTATGGGAGGTACTGCTTTACATGATATCCTTTATGGGGTTCAAGAACCAGGAGGCCGACTTCCGGTTACTTGGGTAAAAACAGCAGGGCAACTGCCCTTATTTTACAACCATAAAAATACAGGAAGACCTGCAAAACCATCAGAATTTGTACACATTGATAGTATTCCAATTGGAGCTTGGCAAAGCTCATTGGGGAATACCTCTCACTATTTGGACGCTGGCTATACACCACATTTTCCTTTTGGATATGGATTAGGATATACAAAGTTCGAATATTCAGGTCTAAAATTATCGTCACAAACGCTAACAAATGAAACCGAATTAACGATCAGTGTTACTGTTAAGAATATAGGAAATCGATCAGGCGAGGATGTAATACAACTGTACCTACAAGATCTTGTAGGATCTATTACTAGGCCGGTTAAAGAGTTAAAAGGATTTCAAAGGATTCAGATAGCATCTGGAGAAGAGAAAATAGTTGAATTTAAAATCTCTCAAGAAGATTTAAAATATTACAATAGTGATTTAACCTATGGTGTAGAGCCAGGGAAATTCAATATTTGGGTTGGACCGCATTCGGCTAAAGGATTGAAATCTAGTTTTACTTATGAATAACCTATATGTAATTATGGGCGTTAGTGGTTGTGGAAAGACAACAATAGCTAGATTATTGTCAAAAAAAATAGACATTCCTTTTTTTGATGCCGATGATTTTCACCCCAAGCAAAATGTAGAAAAAATGACTAATGGAATTGCCTTGGATGATGATGATAGAAAACCATGGTTAAAAACCTTGAATGTAAACTTAAAATATTGGCAAAAAAATAAGGGAGCAATATTAGCATGTTCGGCATTGAAAGAAAAATATAGAGCAACCTTGACTTCAGGCTTAGACATTCAATGGGTGTTTTTAGAGGGGAGTATTATGTTGATAAAAAGTCGGTTGAATCATAGGAAAAGACATTTTATGAATACATGTTTGCTAGAATCTCAATTTGATTGTCTAGAAGTACCTAATTATGGTACGAAAATAGGTGTTGATAAAAGTCCTGAAAATATAGTTGATGAACTCTTAACGCACATAGATAATGAATAAAAAGGCATTTGGAATTATAGGACTTGGCGTAATGGGGAAAAGCTTGGCATTAAATATTCTAGATCACAAGTTTTCTTTGTCAGTATATAATCGTACAAGTGCAAATGAAGAAAACGTTATTTCTGATTTTATAGCTAAGAATACAACCAAAAATGTAGCAGGGTTTACAAATTTACCTGAATTCATTCACTCCTTATCGCTACCAAGAAAAATATTAATTATGGTAAAAGCAGGAGAAGTAGTGGATACTATTACCAACCAATTACTTCCTTTGTTGTCTGAAAATGATAGTATTATAGATGGAGGGAATTCGCATTTTAAAGACACACTAAGAAGATCAGGTTTTTTTAAAAAGCATGGAATCCATTTTTTTGGATTGGGAATTTCTGGAGGTGAAGAAGGTGCAAGAAAAGGGCCTTCTCTTATGCCTGGGGGATCAAAAGAAAATTACAATGAAATTTCAGAGGTGTTAGAAGCAATAGCTGCGAAGGATGTCAATGGAAAACCTTGTTGTAGTTATATGGGTCCTGATGGTGCTGGACATTTTGTGAAAATGGTTCACAATGGCATTGAATATGCCGACATGCAGTTATTGGCAGAAATGTATGGACTGTTATCTACTACCTTAAACAATGAAGAAATTTCTACAATTTTTAAAGAATGGGATAGCGGAATATTGTCGAGTTATTTACTAGAAATAACAGCTAAAATTCTACAAACAAAAGAACAAGGAAATTATCTGGTAGATAGCATTCTTGATAAGGCTGGAAACAAAGGAACTGGATCTTGGTCAAGCATTACAGCCTTAGAATTAGGGGTTCCAACAAGTATTAAAACAGCCGCGGTTTTTTCACGCTACACTTCTTCGTTTAAAGAACAGCGAACGCTACTTGCAATGCAGGTAAAAAATGAAAATAAAGAATGCAAACCAGTGAATGTTGAAGCTCTTAAAGAAGCATATGACTTTGCACGAACCTTAAATTTACAACAAGGATTGCAATTAATACAGCAGGCATCTACTAGGTATAATTGGGGGTTAAACCTTTCAGAAATTTGTAGAGTATGGACCAATGGATGCATCATAAAATCGTCAAAGATTATACGGTATGTAGCGAAGTTTAAAACGATTACAAATTTATTTGAAGATTCAGAAATAATAGCAGCATTGGAAAAACAAGAACTGTCTGTTCAAAAAATAGTAGAACATGCCTTGGTTCAGAGAGTTCAAGTGCCTTGTTTTTATGAATCCTATAATTATTGGTTGGCTATGACAACAGCACAATCAACTGCAAATTTGATTCAGGCCCAACGAGATTACTTTGGTGCTCATAGGTTTCAAAGAGTTGATAGCACAAGTGAAGAATCATTTCATTTTAATTGGTCATAGATATGTTGGATTATAATTTACTCTTAGCGGTTTTTTTAGGGATTTTTGTTTTATTAGTTTTAATTCTAAGATTTAAAATACAGGCATTTATTTCCTTATTAATTGCTAGTATTACCGTTGGAATTATTTCGGGAATGGCACCCAATGAAATTATTTCAACCATGCAACAAGGCATGGGAGATACGCTAGGTTTTGTAGCTTTGGTTGTAGGTTTGGGAGCTATGTTTGGAGCTATATTAGAACATTCAGGAGGTGCCGAAGCTTTGGCAAACTATTTATTGCATAAGTTCGGAGAAAAAAGAGCGTCTTGGGCTTTAATGATTACAGGTTTTTTTGTCGCAATTCCGGTGTTCTTTGATGTGGCATTTATTATTTTGGTACCCATTATATATTCGCTGCAACGAAAAACAAAAAAATCATTGTTACTGTATGCAATTCCTTTATTAGCAGGGTTGGCTATCACACACTCATTTATTCCACCAACTCCTGGACCAGTTGCTGTTGCAGATATTTTAAAAGCAGATTTAGGTTGGGTCATTTTATTTGGATTCATAACAGGCGTTCCTACAGCGATCATAAGTGGTCCTCTTTTTGCAAAATACATTGCTAAAAAAATACACATTGATGCTCCTGTATTAGAAAAAAGAACGGAAGAAGTTAAACAATATCCTGCAGTAGGTTTGATCATCACAATTATTGGGATTCCGATTCTCTTAATCGTTTGTAATACCGTCATAAATAGCCCAATGATTTCAGATCAATTTATTTCTAAAAATAGCAAAACTTGGATTGCAATGATTGGAAATCCATTTGTAGCCCTAATTATAGCCAACCTTTTAGCTTGGTATGTATTGGGAATTAAGAGAGGAGTTTCAAAAGAAAAGATGCTTAAAATCACGACCAAGGCAATGGCTCCAGCAGGTGTTATCATTTTGCTGACCGGAGCAGGAGGCGTTTTTAAACAAACATTAATAAATACTGGAACAGGAGAAATGCTGGCAAATTATTTTGCGGATTCGGGAATAAGCATGTTGTTTTTTGGTTTTTTTATTGCTGCTATTGTTAGAATTTTACAAGGATCAGCTACGGTTGCCATGATTACAGCGGCTGGTATTACAGCCCCTTTACTAATAGTAGGAACAATTAGTGAAATAGATAAGGCACTATTGGTTATTGCAATAGCCTCAGGAGCTTCTATACTATCTCATGTAAATGATAGTGGTTTTTGGTTGGTAGGAAAATATTTAAACCTAACAGAAAAACAAACTTTTAAAAGTTGGACAATGATGACCACGATTTTGGCTTTCGTTGGTTTTTTTGTAGTAAATATCATTTCAATTTTGGTTTAAAGAAGCAAAATTCTGATTTTACTATTTCTAAATATTATAACGTTATTTTTGAAAGAGAAGTAAAGATCATTATGCAAAAAAACATATAAATAAAAATATAATAATACACATACAATGGCTCAAAACAATAAATTATCACTCAAAGAAAAAATTGGTTATGCATTAGGAGATACCGCTGCAAATATTGCATGGAGAACTATAGGTCCCTTTTTGCCCATTTTTTATACAGATGTTTTTGGCTTAGGAACTGTCGCTGTGGCAACCTTATTATTGGTAATTCGATTGGGGGATGGAATTACAGATTTGATTATGGGAACCATAGCCGACAGGACTAACACGAAATGGGGGAAATTTCGACCTTGGTTAATCTGGACTGCCTTGCCTTTTGGTGTTGCCTTAGTATTGCAATTTACCACACCCGATTTGAACTTGTCAGGGAAATTAATTTGGGCCTATGCAACTTCTATTTTTTACACCTTGGCCTACACCGCCAATAATGTTCCGTATTCTGCATTAATGGGTGTAATGACATCGAGCGTTGAAGAGCGAACCACCTTATCTTCTTTTCGGTTTTTTGGCGCGTATTTAGGAGGGATCATTGCCACTATTGGTGTGATTTCATTGGTTGATTTTTTAGGAAATGGAGATCAAAATATAGGGTATCAATACACCATGTATGTGTTGGCAGTTATATTAGCTGCTTTTTCTATTATTACCTTTTTTACGACGCGAGAGAGAGTGCCTGTAACAAACACTAAAAAACTTACCATAAAAGAAGATTATAAAGATCTTGCATCAAACAAACCGTGGTTATTATTGTTATTTATTGGTTTTGTATTTGTAACGTATAATATTATCAAGCAAAGTTCTGCTATGTACTATTTTTCTCATTATGTAAATGATGAGCAGAACTACTTTGGTAGTTTGTCTAAATGGGGCGGTAAAAATGGATTGGCAGGCTTGTACTTACTTTCTTTACTAGTGGTATCCATGATTTCTACTGTATTTGCACCCTATTTAACCAAAGTGCTTGGAAAAGTACGCTTGTTTATCATCAGTATTGTTTTTTCTTCAGTGGCAGCTGCTGCTATGTATTGGCTAGATGCACATCAAATTGGATCTATATTTACATTGGGAATTATCTCTGAATTTGGTGCCGGAATTATGCCTATTCTTTTCTTTGCTATGTTGGGAGATGCCGCAGATTATTCTGAATACAAGAATGGAAGAAGAGCTACCGGTCTTATCTATTCTGCAGGAACCTTTGCCATGAAATTTGGAGGAGGTGTCGCTGGCGCAATCACATTAATGGTCTTAAACTTTTATCATTATGATGGGAAAATACTCGTTAAAACAGCTGAGATGTTAGAAGGTATTAAATTGAATATGAGTATCATTCCCGCCGTTTTTGTTTTATTAGCAATCGTTGCATTATTTTTCTATCCGTTGGGAACTAAAAAAATGAAAGCCATAGAAAAAGAGTTAGAAGCTAGAAGAAAACAACTAAATTAATGATTGTCGCTAGCCAAAATGATACTCTTTTTAAGGGGTTTGATATTGAATTAAAAAACACACTAGACTATTGGGAATCCCATACTTTAGATAATGACAATGCAGGCTTTGTAGGTAACATCAATTTTAAGAATGAACGGATTGAAAAAGCGTCTAAAGGATTGATTTTAAATACACGTATTTTATGGTCTTTTTCAGCAGCTTCTAATCAGTTAAAGACACAAGAATATGCCGCTATTTGTCATAGAGCATATCATTACTTGGCATTGTTTTTTAAAGATAAATCAGATGGAAGCTTGTATTGGGAACTTGAGTACAATGCAAAACCAAAAAACACCCAAAAAAATAGTATTGGGCAAGCCTATGCGCTCTTAGCATTATGTGAATACTATGTTTTTTCAAAAAAAGAAGCGGTTAAAAGCTGGGCTATAGAACTGTTTCAACATATAGAACAATTTGGGTTTGATACAAAAAACCAGCGTTACATTGATGTACTAGATACAGCCAAAATAAACGCTGTACCGGACATCAAAGAAACTAAAAGTTTAGGAACTCATTTGCATTTGTTAGAAGCCTATACTTCTTTGTTGAAATTGCAAGCAAATACCCATGTAGAGAAGCAGTTGCGGTTTTTAGTGAAGCTAATTCTTGATGATTTTATAAATACAAAACATCACTGTGAAACAGCATTGGATGCGAATGGGGTGTCTCTGAGTGACACGGTGTTTTTTGGGTATAATGTAGAGGTCCCTTGGATGTTGATTGAAGCAGCAAAAGTACTCGGTGATGCAGCCCTTCTATACAGAACGAAAGAGAATTTACTACAGATGTTGGATGTTTTTTTAGAAGAAGCCATTGATCAAAACGGAGCCGTAATCTATGGGAAATGCATCCAAACACAGCAGTTGGATACCGATTTGCATTGGTGGACGCAAATAGAAGGGCTTGTAGGACTAATTTACGCCTATAGTTTTACGAAAGAGGACCGCTATCTAACTTCGTTTAATCGGATTTGGATTTTTGTAAAAGAACACTTTATAGATTTGGAACATGGAGAATGGTTTGCAAGATTAGCAGCAGATACAAGCAAGTACCAAGATGATAAAATTGGGATGTGGAAATCTCCTTATCATAGTACCAGAATGTGTTTGAAAATAATGGCATTTAAAAAAATGAGTTCAACAGTGATATAACGATGTACATAAAATCTAACTTATTGTTTTTTACAGCTTGCTTTCTCATCTTATTTTTAAGTTGTACTGCAAAGAAAACCATCGTGTTTGAAGATGATTTTGAATTGGGAATCCTTACAAAAGCACCTCAAAGTCCTTGGATAGTTTCTGGTAATGGAACTGTGGTAATTGATAGTTCTAAATCTTTTTCAGGAAATAAATCTGCTTATTTTAAAAGTGGTGAAGGATTTGTGAATCGCGCATTTTTATCCCTTTCAAAAATGTTTCCAATACATAACAATGCCTATTATGGAAGTATGCAGATGTATGTACAAAAGGCACCGCCAAATGGTGTGCATTGGACCATGATCCAAAGTTCGGGTATGGTAAATAGGCAGTATTTGGCAGCCGTTCGATATGGAGGGCAACACCATCAACAGTTAATGGCAAATTATGATACCAAAAGTGTAGAAAGCGATTGTTGGCAGCATTCAACAGTTAAAATTCCAGAAAAGCACTGGTTTAAAATACAGTGGTATTTTAATGGCCCTAAGAACACCATGCAACTTTGGATTGACAACCAAGAAATTCACCAGCTAAAAGTAAAAGGTTCTGGTGAAGGTTGTGTGAAAAAAGGGACGCAAAATCAATGGGTTTTTCCAGTTTTTGACAGGTTGAGTATTGGTTGGGTCGATTATCAAAAGCAGGGGGGAACAAGGCATGTGTGGATTGACGATGTTGTGATTGCTACGCATTATATTAATTGAAGTACGAATCGATTATGCTAGGCTTAATGTTTGTTGATGTCAGATTACATTCTATCATTCCCACATTCCCACATTCCCACATTCCCACATTCCAACGATTCAAATAAAAATAGATAACAATTAATTAACATCAGTATTTCAATTAATAGTTGTAAATTTGCCTGCAATTAATTTATATATTGATTGTACCATGAAAGCTCACAATTCAAAAATTTTAGGAGAAGGATT
>MAAC01013374.1_pt1 | contig 13012 bp, 3 predicted proteins | sample 1115981 | NCBI WGS metagenome assembly MAAC01 (sample SAMN04961126, study PRJNA320927) | seawater metagenome | isolation source: sample BD02T64 sea water enriched with oil for 64 days | place: USA:Gulf of Mexico | collected 2013-07-27 | reverse complement strand
GATAATCTCCGTTTTAGTGCACCGGAGGGAGCATTTACTGCTGAGATAAAAGGTCAAATTGTAGGGAATAAACCGGCAATTATTGAATTCCTTAAGCAAGCGCAGAAATCAACAGCGGAAACCATTAAAACCGTTTCTAGAGACTTGCCTTTGCGAGCATCATACGGTCAACAACGCCTTTGGTTGTTGGACCAGCTTAACCCCGGTGATGTGACCTACAATATGCCGACGGCATTACGTATTAAAGGGTTTATTGATCCCGCGATATTGGATCAAGCTTTTAAGGCAATAGTAGAGCGCCACGAGTCTCTTAGGACGCATTTTGAAGAAAAGGACGGAGAGCCGTTTCAGGTTATATCCAAGGCTGGGCAGTGGAGTTTGGAGCAAATAGATTTATCCAAGCTTTCCGATAGTGAAAAAGAAGCACAAATTACCCACTGGGTTAACGAAGATGCATTAACCTCATTTCATCTCAATGAGGGGCCTCTTTTTCGGGGCAAACTCATCACTGTAAATACAGCGGATTCCGGTACTCCAGAATTTGTATTGATTGCTTGCATGCACCATATCATTTCAGATGGTTGGTCAATGGAAGTACTGGTGAAAGAGATGATGGCCTTTTATATGTCCAAGGCCACAGGTTCCCCGGTAATGTTGTCTGAATTACCTATTCAGTATGCAGATTTTTCTGCGTGGCAGCGAGATTGGGTTGATAGTGATGAACTAAAAGAGCACTTGACCTATTGGATGGGAGCTCTTGAAGGTGCTCCTCCCGTCTTAAGATTACCGACAGATAAGCCTCGCAGTGAGTTGGTGAGTAACCGAGGGGCAGTTTATAAATTTGAAATGCCTGCTGAATTGTCTGCTCAAGTTGAGACATTTTGCGAGCAGAACAAATTAACACCCTACATGGTGACACTGGGTACTTGGCAGTTGTTATTGTCCCGTTACGCGAATACTAATGATGTCGTTGTGGGTGCGCCGGTGGCCGGGCGAGATCGTGGAGAAACGCAAGACCTTATCGGTTTCTTTGTGAATTTGTTGATGATGCGATTAAAACTTGATGGTTCATTAACGGTTGATGCGTTTTTTCAACGTGTTCGTACAATGGTATTGGATGCTTTTGGACACCAAGATTTACCCATTGATATGTTAATGGATGAAATGGAGATTGAGCGCCAACCCGGATATTCGCCATTAGCGCAAGCTGCTTTTCAGTTAATAAATGCGAAGGCGGGGGATGATGGTAAGGCGATGGGCGTTGGTCCATTGGAAGTATCTGAAATACCGTCCTCAAGTACGTCCGCTCGAATGGAAATGGTGTTGGGTGTTGCTCGACAGGAGTTGGCTGTAACAGGTAACGCTACCTCAAAAATGTATGATTATTCTGGTAGCTTAGAATACAACACCGATTTATTTAATGAATCCACTGTTGCTACAATGGTTGAGCAATACCAACATATTCTTTTAGCCTTAACGGATAGCCAACAAAAAACGATAGAATCAATACAGCTGTTTAGCGAAAGTGAATTGCTGACCGCGTTAGGTGGCGATTCCACAAATGATAAGTTATTGCCGTTAAATTCTTATCAGCGTGATTTTTATCTTGCGTATAAGGTTAAACCGGAGAGCTTTGAAAACTCTTATGGTATTAGTGTTGATGTACCCGATGATATTGATGTAGAAAAATTATCGCAGGCTATTCAGTTGGTTGCTAATGCTTTTGAAATGCTGCGAGCACGTGTGGTCGAGAGCCATCTTGCCACGACGGATGACGCCTATTTTGTTGTTCACAATGAAGTAACCACAGCTCTGGATGTTCAGCGTATTGAAGGAGGCCTTCAAACTGATCTTCAAGCCGACCTTCAAAAGTGTGCCGACACGTTAATGCACAAGCCCATCGACATTCTTCGCCAGCCTCTTGCTACATACCACTTGTTAGAAATGATAGGTGACGGGTCAGCCAATAGGAAGATATCCAAAAAGTTGGTTTTCTGTTACCACCATATATTGTTGGATGGGGCATCAACGTTCCTACATATGGATGCTGTATTACGTTGCTATGCTGAGGGCGAAGTAGGTGACGTGGATTCAAATACTTATACAGTGAATACGAACTATCAGAAATGGGATAAAACGCATGTGGATTCCGATAACGTATTATCCTTTTGGAACCAGCAATTAAAAACGGTAGAGGCATTACAATTCTCAATGCCAGAAACCTATCGTAAAAAGCAGAACATTAATGCCTTTAATGATGAAACTGTGTCTTTACGTGTTAATCCCGAATTGCAGGGTGGTATCACTGAGTATTGCCGACATCAAAATATCAGCTTGCCGTTATTCTTTAAGGGGGTGTACGGCATTTTGGTTCAGCATTATTGTCGTGCTGAAAATGACTTTCACGTTGCGGAGTTTCATGGAAATCGACGGGTAGCGAGTGATACGGAATTGGGCTGTTATTATCAACAGGTGCCAATGGTTTTTCCTATTAACTTGTTTTCTAAAGGTGCAACAGTTGCCGACCTGTTTAGTTACGAAAAAACATACCGGTCGCAGGTGCAGGCATACCGTTCAATTTCACTAAGTCAGCAGGCGAATATATTACCGCAGGCTCCTACAGTATTTATGTACAACTATTATAACTTTGTTTTAGATCGTTCTATTCAAGGTGAAACGCTTAACCCTGTGATGTCTGCCCCTAAGGTAGAGCAGGGTGTGCAGCTGATTGTGGGAGAGCTTAGTGATGGTGTTGAACTTAGTTTACGATATGATCTCGATAGTTTTGTTGATTTGTCCATGCTTGATCGCATGGTGTTTATTGCTGAGCAAGTTGTTTCAGGTAAAGCAGAAACAATGGGTCAGTTGAATTATGTTCTCGAAGATGAACAAAACTCCCTTCGCCTTGTGGGCGGTACTGAACTAAATGCTAATCTAAATAAAGAATTAAATACGGAATTAACTACTGATCTAAACACTGAATTGCATATTGTTCAGTGGTTCGAGTCTCAAGTGACTCAGTCGTCGGATAATATCGCTCTTGTATATGATGATAGTACGTTAACCTATAAGGAACTTAATACCAAAGCTAACCAGTTGGCTCGCTATTTGACAGAGCAGGGTGTTGTTGCGAATAGCAGGGTGGGTATATGTTTAGATCGTTCAATCGACCTTGTTGTGTCTATTCTAGCGGTATTAAAAGCCGGCGGTGCTTATGTTCCAATGGACGCAAACTACCCCAAGGAACGTCTGAGATTTTTGGCAAACGATTGTAAAGCTCCGCTTGTTATCACGCATTCAAATGTTGCAGATCGCCTACCTAACTTTGAGAATACATTTTTAATTGATAGCGAGTGGCCACAGGTTGAGACACAAGAAAGTAGTAATTTGGATGTAGATATTTCTGAAAATGATCAGATTTATATAATTTATACATCTGGATCTACTGGTCAACCAAAAGGTGCGGTAGTCACCCACAGCGGTGAGTTAAATCTACAACACTGGTATACCCAAGAGATGCAGTTTTCTCCGGCTACCAAAACTCTACTGGTCAGTGCTGTAGGGTTTGATTTAACACAAAAGAATCTGTTTGCGGTGCTGTTGCAAGGAGGGACTTTGGTTATCCCGAAGATGGATCTTTATGATGAAGAATTGTTGGTAGCGTTAATAGAACAACATCAGGTCAGTGTTGTAAATTGTGCTCCCAGCGCATTTTATCCTTTGGTCGAGACGGCATCTTTTGATAACTACAAAGCGTTATCCTCACTTAAACACGTTGTACTTGGTGGTGAACCTATTCAGCTGCCGCTGTTATACCCTTGGTTAGCCAGCGATACATCCCAAGCGCAGTTAATTAACAGTTATGGACCAACAGAATGTACTGATGTGGTGGCGTTTCACCGCCTTACGGATATTACAGCGTCCGATCAAATTATACCTATTGGACTCCCCATTCAGAATACGGAGCTAACTATTCTGAATGATAACAACCAACAAGTGGCCCCAGGGTGTGTTGGGGAATTATGTATTTCTGGCGCGGGTGTTGGTTTAGGTTATCTAGGACGTGATGAGCTAACAAAAGAAGTCTTTGTAGACAATCCTTTTGCAGAGGATGCGTTAGCAGAAGGCTCGTTAGCAAAGAGCAATGACAGCTCATTGTTATATCGTACGGGTGACTTGGTACGGTATCAAAAAGATGGCAACTTGGTATATGTAGGTCGTAAAGATTTCCAGATAAAGTTACGTGGTTTACGTATTGAATTGGGTGAGATTGAGTGGTCACTGCAACAGTTGGCTGATGTAAAAGATGGATTGGTTCTGCTCAAAAATGAGGAGCTTGTTGCCTACGTGGTCTCTGATGCCTCTCAAATACACGAGTGGCGTGATCAATTACGTCAACACCTGCCTGAATATATGGTACCGAGTGCGTTAATTGTTCTGTCACAATGGCCGCTAACGCCTAACGGAAAAGTGGATCGTAAAGCACTGCCGGAACCATCAGATGCCGAGAATTCGAAAGCGGAATATATAGCACCGAGAAGTGAGCTTGAAACACAGCTTTGTTTGATTTGGAGTGATGTGCTGGAATTTGATCTTGGTGGAAACTCATTGCTCGCCACGCGTATTATTTCTCGGGTGAAGAAGACGTTTGAAGTTGATGTGCAAGTACGAGATTTGTTTTTATCGCCAACGGTTTCAGATTTGGCAATGTTAGTGCGACATGCTCAAAAGGGTGGTATCTCCAAGGCACCAGAAATGAAAACGGTGGATAAGACGAAACCGTTACCAATTTCATTTGCTCAGCAGCGTTTGTGGTTCCTGGATCAGCTTGATCCGGGTACACCTGTATATAATATGCCAGGAGCGATACGTCTGGAAGGCGCCTTAGATGTTGAATTGTTGAGCCGTGTATTCTCCGAGATTATTAATCGACATGATAGCTTGCGCACTCGATTTGCCAGTATTGATGAGCAGCCCCATCAGATTATTGAGCCTAAAGGTGATTGGTCTATAGAGTGCTTGGATATTTCTCAAATCCCGGAGGAAGATAAAGACCTCGAGGCACTACGGCAAGCACAAAAAGAAGTGAGCTTTAGCTTCAATCTACAAACGGGACCATTGATTCGAACGCGGCTATTAAAACTTTCTGAAAAGTCACATGTTCTTATCGTCAATATGCATCACATTATTTCTGATGGATGGTCAAACGGTATATTGATGAGTGATTTGGTACGAATTTACGATGCGTTTAGTAGTGGTCGTCCATCACCACTGCCTGATTTGAAGATTCAGTACGCAGATTTCTCGGTATGGCAACGGGATTGGTTGCAAGGCGAAGTATTACAAGAGCAGATTGATTTCTGGAAAGGTCAATTGGCCGATGTGCCAGTATTAGAATTACCCTTTGATAAAAAGCGTGGAGCCAAACAAACATTTAGTGGCGCTTTTGAAAAGATTGTTTTTGATGAAGGTCTTACAACCAAGATTAATCAGTTGGCCCGTTCTCGTGGAGCGACCCAGTATCAAATCATGTTGGCGGCTTTTAATGTGTTGCTGCATAAGTATTGTGGACAAGATGACTTTGCTGTGGGTACACCCATTGCGAATCGAAATCGCACCGAACTGGAAGGTATTATTGGGTTTTTTGTTAATACGTTAGCGTTGCGAGCACATTTTGAACCTGGAGAATCTTTTGTTCAGCAATTGGAACGTGTACGGGAACATTCCTTGGATGCCTATGCGTATCAAGATGTACCTTTTGAACGTTTGGTAGAGGAGCTGAATGTACCCCGGGAAATGAGTCATTCCCCGATATTTCAGGTGATGTTTAACTTAGTTAACAACACGGGACAAAGTAATGGTGAAAGTGCTGTTCAATTGCCTGGGTTGAAAATAAGCGCCGTCGGTGAAAAGCATGAGAACGTCAAATTCGACCTAATGTTAGACCTAATGGAAATTGATGGTCAGTTGCAAGGAAGCTTAGGGTTTAACACCGACTTGTTTTTGCCAGAATCTGCTACACGAATGGTTGAACATTTTGCTTCATTGTTACAGGAGATAGTGAAGACTCCCGAATTACCATTGCAACAGATACAGTGGTTAACCAAAGAAGAAAATTATCGTCAGCTGGTTGAGTGGAATCAGACGGTAGTGGACTACCCCAAAGATAAAACCATCCATGAGTGGTTTGTACAGCAGGCGAAAGCTACGCCGAAAAATGTTGCAGTGCAAATGGGGGCTGAAAAACAAACCTATCAACAATTAGATGAAGCATCGAATAAAATTGCTCGGTACTTGTTGGAAAAAGGCGTATCTGTTGGAGATAAGGTTGGGCTTTGTCTTGATCGCTGCATGGATTTAATGCCAACGATACTGGGTATATTAAAGGCAGGAGGCACCTACATACCATTAGATGCTAGTTATCCTCATGGCCGTATTACGTATATTATCGAGAATTCCGGTATTCAGCAGGTGCTTACGCGTAGCGATATAGCGACAGAGTTGCCAGAAGGGGATTGGCAGTATATTTCGCTGGATCAAGATAAGGCTGCTATCAACAATTGTGACAATGCTGCACTGGATGTTTTAGGCAGTGCAGATCAATTGCTTTATATGATCTACACCTCAGGTTCAACAGGTCGGCCAAAAGGCACTGGTGCATTTCATCGTGCTGAAGTGAATTTGTTGTCCTGGTATTGTCGTGAATTTACGATGACTGAGAGTGATAATGTACTCTTGATGAGCGCGATTGGGTTCGATTTAACTCAGAAGAATTTCTTTGCGCCTTTGGTTACAGGCGCAACGCTGGTGCTGCCAGAGTTTCAAGAGTATGACCCAGACGCTCTTGTTACTACTATTGACAAGCATCAGATCAGTTGGTTGAATTGTGCCCCTAGTGCATTTTATCCATTACAGGATGAACCTCAGAGTTGGCAAAGTATTAGTAGTTTACGCAATGTCTTCTTAGGTGGAGAGGCGATTAATTTACAACGATTACAAAATTGGTGTGAAGTTAGTCCTTGTGCGCTTATTAATAGTTATGGACCGACAGAATGTACGGATATAGCAACCTGGCATCGGCTGGATGTTGAAGAGGGTATTCAATCTGGATCAGTACCGATAGGGCGCCCCAATGATAACGTTAAACTTTATGTGGTTGACGCTTCTAACCACATTGTTCCGGTTGGCGCTATTGGAGAGCTTTGTATTGGCGGAGATAGTGTTGGGCCAGGCTATGTATTTGATATGGAATTAACCGCAGAAGCCTTTGTGGAAAACCCTAATGTAAAAAGTTCAAGTTCGAAAAATCCAGAAATAATGTATAAAACAGGGGATTTAGTACGTTATCGACAAGATAGCGTGATTGAATATTTGGGTCGTAGAGATCATCAAATTAAATTACGCGGATTCCGAATTGAAACTGACGAAATCCAAGCAGTAATAAACGAAGAATCTAATGTTACTGAATCGCTCGTTGCTGTGGTTAATCATCCTCAGATGGGACAGCAACTCATTGCATGGGTTGTTTGTACATCAAGTGCAGATCAAGAACAATTACAAGCGACACTAAAACAGAATCTCGGTTTTATGTTACCGGGTTATATGGTGCCCTCTGCATTTGTCATGATGGACGTATTTCCATTGACACCCAATGGAAAGATAGATCGAAAAGCGTTACCTGAGGCTGATTTTGAAGGGGCTGAAGAAGATTTTGTAGAACCAGAAGGCGTAACTGAGCAGGCTCTGGCTGCGATTTTCTCAAATGTTTTGGGTGTCGAAAATGTCAGTGCAACAGCGAACTTTTTTGATATCGGTGGACATTCATTGTTAGCAACTCAAGCGGTAGGGCGTATTAAAGCGCATTTTTCTGTTGACCTACCGCTGAGACAATTGTTTGAAGGGCCAACGGTTCGTGAGATTTCGGCACATATTGAAATGGCTATCGTCAGTGGTGTGCAATTAAATATTCCCGATTTGGTTGTTGTTGATCGAAGTAAACCACTGCCATTGTCATTTGTTCAGCAGCAGTTGTGGTTGCTAGATCAGTTGGAACCTGGAACGTCCGCTTATAATATGCCCATTGCATTGCGCTTAAAAGGTGAGCTGGATCGCAAGGTGCTTAATGCCGCAATATCTACAATTGTCGAACGACATGAAACGCTGCGTAGTAATTTTATATTAGATGGTGATACCCCTCGAGTTATCATTCATGAGCCTAAGCCTTGGCATGTTGATGTTATTGATTTAAGCGGACTTACAACTGAGCAACAAGATGCAGAAATAGCGAAGCAATCACAGCTCGAATTTTCCAAAGGGTTTTCTCTAAGTGAAGGCACGTTGTATAGAACAACATTGCTGCAAATTAGAGGGGCTGAAGGGGATAATCAAGAATGGGTATTCTTGTCCACGATGCATCACATGATATCCGATGGCTGGTCGATGGATGTTATGGTGCAAGAACTTGGCATGTTGTACGCAGCACTCAATGATCAAAGCCGCCCTGCATTACCGAGCTTGCCAGTACAGTACGTGGATTATGCAGCTTGGCAACGAGAGTGGATGCAGGGAGATGAATTAGAAAAACAAATCAACTATTGGCGTGAACAGCTTGATAATGAATATGCAGTACTGGATTTGCCAACAGACTTTCCTCGGCCAATGGTACAGTCCTCAAATGGCGGGGCGGTAAAGTTAGCCGTTCCTGAAGATACCATAGAGCGTTTACAGCGTTATGCGCAGGGGCAAGGTGCAACCTTGTTCATGGCATTACTAACAGCCTTTAATGTGGTATTACACCGTTACAGTAATCAAGAACGTATTAATGTTGGTATCCCTATAGCGGGGAGAAATCGCGTTGAAACCGAACCGCTCATCGGCATGTTTATTAATACAGTTGTTATTGGAACTGATCTTTCGGGCGAGCCAACCTTTGAAGAACTGTTAGGTAGAGTAAAAGACCAGTCTTTAGGTGCGTTCTCTCATCAAGCGTTGCCGTTTGAGAAAATCGTGACGGAGTTAAAACCTAAGCGAGATCTCAGCCGTACACCATTTTTCCAAGTATTCTTCAATTTATTGAACCTGCCAGAAACCTCTCAACAGGTATCAGGGTTAAGCATTGAATCATTGGCAGCAGCAGAGGGTGATGCACACTCGAAGTATGATTTAAACTTATACGCCAAGCAAATTGGAAAAGGTTTGCAATTTTATATGGTGTATAACGCAGACTTGTTCAAACGCTCTACTGTTGAGAGATTATTGACGCATTTGAACCAATACTTGAGCGAGGTTGTTAGCAATCCAGTATCTCGTATTTATGATGTAGAATTAGAAAAAACGTCATCTGTCGTGCCAGACCCAACCGCTACGTTAGTAGAAGAGGCCTTTGATAACCCCATAGCAGTACTTGAAAAGCTAAGTCAAAGCCAAGCTGACGCTATCGCATTGGTTGATAAGCATCAAACCTTGTCTTATGGTGCGCTTAATCAACGGGTTACTACCGTCGCATCAGCATTAAGTGTTGCGATAGGGGATTTGTCAGGAGAATTGTCAGAAGAGTTGTCTGGAAAGACAGTCGCTATTTACGCACAACGTAGCGCCGCATTGGTTGTTGCTTTGTTAGGTACCATAAAAAGTGGTGCAGCATTTTTTGTTTTGGACCCTTCTTATCCAGAAGAGAGACTTAGTCAGTATATCTCTATTGCCAAACCTTCAGCAGTTATAAGCTTGCATGATGTAATGCCTGAAGTATTGCAACAATCTGTATCACAGCAGGTGGGAGGTGCCGTTCTGCAGATAAACGTAGATGGAGAGCTTGTTGATAATAAATGGGGAAGTGGCTTTTCTGATAACGAAGCATTTGTGTCAAATAGTGATAATCAGCGTCTCGCTTACGTTGCCTTTACATCGGGTACAACGGGAGAACCTAAGGCAATATCTGGGACGTTAAATCCAATCGCCCACTTTGTTGATTGGTATAAGAAAACCTATGATTTGTCTGCTGTTGATAGTTTCAGTATGCTCTCAGGGCTTGCTCATGATCCGCTTCTAAGAGATATATTTGTACCATTATCCTTGGGTGCATCACTACACATTCCTGCAGCGGATGTTTTGAACAATCCAACGGAACTTGTGCAATGGATGAAAGCCCAGGAAATTACGATAACGCATCTAACACCTGCGATGAGCCAACTAATGACAGGGGCTGTTGCGTGGGAAAGCGAGGAGGGTGTTCCTGAAACACACCAGCTATCTGCTTTACGATATGCAGTATTTGGTGGGGATAGATTAACAGCAAAAGTTGTGAAAGCGATGTCAGCTTACGCCAATAACGTATCTTGCATTAACTTCTACGGGGCAACGGAAACACCGCAGGCAATGGCTCATTGTCAAGTCAGCAGTAAGGGTGTATTCCAACATCTGTCTGAGCTGAGTGGGAAGAGCGGGACGGTATCTGACACCCAAGGGTTACCTATTGGTAATGGAGTTGATGGTGTTCAGATACTTATTGTGACAGAACAAGGTCGCTTAGCAGTACCCAATGAAGTCGGTGAAATTGTTATACGTTCTCCGTATTTGTCCCAGGGTTATCTTGGAGCGAATGCTCGAGATGAAAAAGAAGAACGATCAGCGTTTTCCATCAACAGCTTTACTGAGAATTCTGAGGATCGTGTTTATCGTACCGGTGATAAAGGTCGATACCTGAATGATGGAAGTGTAGAGTTTTTAGGAAGGCTTGATCATCAAACAAAAATCCGAGGTTATCGTGTTGAGCCGATTGAAGTTCAGCAAGCCATTAATTCCGTAAGTGGTATTAAGGCATCGGTTGTTGTGGATTGCCTCGATCAACGAGGTGATATTTCGTTAGTTGCGTATGTGGTTTCTGATGCACCGATAGATGAAAGTGGTGATGATACGGTTAACTTGGACTCCTTACGCTTAGCGCTGCGAGCACGGTTACCTGAATATATGGTGCCATCGGCATTTATCACTATTGATGAGATTCCGTTAACGCCTAACGGAAAACTGGATAAGCGAGCATTACCTGATGCCGCTTCTGCATTTGTTGATGATGAATATATAGAACCTAGAACGGATATTGAGCGAGCCGTTGCAGAAATTTGGCAGGCGGTAATAAAGATTGAACAGATTAGTGTGATGTCTAACTTTTTTGATATTGGTGGTCACTCGTTATTAGCAACACAAATAGTATCCCGCGTTGAAGCCCTTTATGAAGTTAAGTTTCCACTTAAAGTCCTGTTCCAAAATGCAACGATTGAAGGTATGGCGAGTTATATTGATACTACGTTATGGGCAAGGGGTGATCAGGATGAAACAGATAACGTGGAAGATGACGATGATATGGAAGAGTTTGAGATATAAAAGGGCGATCTATTAGTCACTCACATTAGCTACTCATATTAGATACGAACATAAATTAAAGAGGAATGATCTGAGTGTTAGACGCGGACCTACAATCAACAAGCTGCCTATGTGGCAGTGTTAAAATCACGGCTTCGATGGTTAATCCAAAATTTACCGTGTGCCATTGTGAAACATGTAGAAGTTGGGGAGGAGGCCCTTTTTTTGCAGTGCAGTGTGGAGCAGATGTTGGCATTGAAGGTGATGACAAGGTGAGTGTTTATCAATCCTCCCTATGGGCCTCTAGAGGGTTTTGCTCCGACTGCGGCACTCACCTGTTTTATCGATTAAATAAAACGGGTGAATATAATATGCCAGTAGGGTTGTTCCCAGGGTTGGAAGGTCTGGAGATGAACATGCAGTATTTCAGCGACAAGCGACCAGATTATTACTGCTTTTCTAATGAAACAAAAGAAATGACAGAAGCAGATATTCAAGCGTACTTTGCCTCTCAGTCGTGAAAATTGAAATTAAGGTTGAAGTTAACGCCATTAAAAAAGGTTAAGCGTGTGTTAAAAGTATTCGTTGTTATTTTGAGTATCGTTCCACTTCATGCATTTGCATCACAGTTCACACAAGATTTGGCGAATGCCGCAATTGAAAGAACGACGCACAATGTAACCTACGATGGTTCCTATTTTTCACTCAGCTATCCAAATGGTGATGTACCGTCTAGTGTCGGAGTATGTACGGATGTGATTATTCGCACTTACCGGACGCTGAATATAGATTTCCAAAAGCTCGTTCACGAAGATATGTTGTCAAATTTCGATGAATATCCATCGAAGCGAATATGGGGTTTAACAAAACCAGACAAAAATATAGATCATCGACGAGTGCCAAATCTTCAAGTTTTTTTGTCGCGCCATGGCGTTGTATTACCGATTACAAAAAAGGGGGGAGACTACAAAGTAGGGGATATTGTTACCTGGATGTTGCCTGGGAATTTACCGCACGTTGGGATTATTTCGAATAAGGTAGATAAAATCACCCAGTATCCATTGGTGGTCCATAATATTGGTGCTGGACCGAAGCTCGATGACATGCTCTTCAGTTACAAAATAACGGGTCATTACCGATACGAGCCGTGATTATGTGAAGAGATCCACTGTTGAGGCGTTTTCCCAATCCCCCCCTAAATGCACGATGAAATGCACTGGGCTCAGAGTAACCGAATAGCGGGGTTATTGTTTCTACGTACTCCTTCTCGAATATTGGGTCTAACTACAAGTGTTAATCTAGATATAGATAGCAAGAAAACATACACAAACCTTTATGGCCCAGTAATGGCGGGGCTTAAAGTGCCGCGGATTCAACTCTGCAGTGCATCAAAATTTAGGCAGCTACTGCATCGCAATAGTTGCTCATTAATTGGCGTGGTGTTCTGTACGCCAAATCTTTTCGTGGTCTTAGGTTTAATCGTCTAACTGCTCTATTTACAGCAGCTTGTGACACTAGTTTGAAGTCTGTATCTCTCGGAAAGTATTGGCGCAGAAGACCATTTGTGTTTTCGTTTAATCCTCGCTCCCATGAGCTATATGGGTGAGCAAAATACACATCTGCTGATAACGCTTTACTTATTTCTTCATGGTAC
>MAAC01017070.1_pt1 | contig 13013 bp, 8 predicted proteins | sample 1115981 | NCBI WGS metagenome assembly MAAC01 (sample SAMN04961126, study PRJNA320927) | seawater metagenome | isolation source: sample BD02T64 sea water enriched with oil for 64 days | place: USA:Gulf of Mexico | collected 2013-07-27 | reverse complement strand
TGTTATTTCCAGTGCCATAATTTATGTTCTTTTTCTTTGTTTAACATTCTTTACAAAAGTAATTTATCTTAGTCAAAAGCCATGCAAAAGTCGATAGATTTCGTTTATCTGCATATTTGGCATTCAAATCAGACATTTTGTCTATAGGTCTAGGTTAATCTCAATCTCTGGTATGTCTGCTAATTGGTCTAAGAAAGAGCCTGTAACGTCTACTTTCTTTTTCCTTGACATCATTGCGATTTTTGATTTATTCCCGAGTTCATACAGATCAAATTTCAACTGATGTCTTCCTTCATTTTCATCAATAAGCTTGGAAATACGATGTAGGAAATCATCATTTACATGGTCTACATCCAGTTTTATACGCAGTCCTTTACACATCTTTTCCATAACCTCCGAAAGGAAATGAATAGTGGTAAATCCAAAATCTATTTTCTCTTGATCCCATTTGCCGGGCTGTACACTGATTTTTGCATAGACATAGGCTCCTTGAACCATATAATCTTTCACCTTATTGAAATCGTTTCCAAAAAGGAAAAATTCTTTTGTTCCAGAATAATCCTCTAGGGTAACAATTCCAAACGGTTTTCCAGTTTTTGTGATCCGTTGTTGTGCAGCGGTAATTATTCCTGCAATATTCACGGACTTACCTAATAGATCCTTCGGATTTTCAAGTTGAGATAGCTTATTTCCTCTGCAGAAATATTTTATCTCGTGCTTATAGTCATCCAAAGGATGTCCGGAAAGATATACCCCAACTACTTCTTTTTCTTTGGCTAGTGTATATAAGTTTTCCCATTCCTGAGCCGGTGGTAATTTTGGCTCTGTAATGTTGTCCATTGAAGTATTTCCAAAGAGATCAGGCGGGGCATCCTTCATTTGTTGATAGGCGTTCCCAAACTTCATAGCTTTTGTCAGGAAGGTTTGGTCTGAACTCTCTTCATAGAAATACATGGCTCTATGTTCGTTTTGGAAACTATCGAATCCTCCTCCAAGTGCCAAGTTCTCCATGGTTCTCTTGTTAACCGCCTTTAGGTCAACTCTTTTAGTTACATCAAATATATTGTAAAAATTACCATTTTCATTTCTCTCAGCTACGATCGCTTCAACGGCTGCTCCACCAACTCCCTTGATGGCTCCCAATCCAAAACGGATTTGTCCTTTGTCATTTACACGGAACCGAAGTGCAGATTCGTTGATGTCTGGACCAAGTACGGTAATCCCCATTCGTTTGCACTCCTCCATAAAGAAGGTAACCTTCTTTATGTCGTTCATATTATGCGTAAGAACGGCGGCCATATATTCAGCGGGGTAATGCGCCTTTAGATAACCTGTATGATAGGCTATTACAGAATAACATGTCGAGTGAGATTTATTGAAGGCATATGCCGCAAAAGCCTCCCAGTCGTTCCATATTTTTTCTAACGTTTTTGCGTTATGACCATTGGCAGTTCCACCATTGATAAACTTGGGTTTAAGTTTAGCAAGTAGAGCCATGATCTTTTTACCCATAGCCTTTCTCAGGACATCCGCATCCCCCTTGGAGAATCCGGCAATCGACTGAGATAGTCTCATTACCTGCTCTTGGTATACCGTAATTCCATAAGTCTCTGCAAGATATTCCTCCATGATATCTAGATCATAAACGATTTCTTCACGACCGTGCTTTCTGGCAATAAAGTTTGGAATATATTCTATAGGGCCTGGTCTATAAAGGGCATTCATTGCGATAAGATCGGCAAAGGTATCCGGCTTTAAGGATCTCAGGTGTTTTTGCATCCCTGCTGACTCAAACTGAAATGTTCCATTGGTTTCTCCATTTTGGTACAGTTCATAGGTTTTCTCGTCGTCGAGGGGTATATCATCCGGGATTATTTCAACCCCATGTCTTTCTTTAATAAGTTTACAGGCAGTTTTGATGATGGTCAAGGTCTTTAATCCCAAGAAGTCCATCTTCAATAGTCCGGCATCCTCTACTACAGAGTTGTCGAACTGGGTAACATACATGTTTGAATCTTTGGCTAATGATACTGGGACAAATTGGGTGATATCATCAGGTGTGATAATTACCCCACAAGCATGAATCCCTGTATTTCTAACCGATCCTTCAATAACTTCTGCTTGTTGCAATGTTTCTGAAGGAAGTCCTACACCATTGGAAATGTTTTTCAATTGTTTGACCATTTCCATTTGGTCAAGGTTTAGCTTTCCTTTTAATTTTTCATCGTCCCAATTGAACATCTTTTTTAAGGAGATGTCAGGAACTAATTTGGCTAATCTATCTGCATCACTTAGCGGAAGGTCCAATACACGTGCAGTATCTCTAATAGCAGATTTTGCTGCCATTTTTCCGTAAGTAATAATTTGAGCAACCTGATTGGCGCCGTATTTATCTATTACGAAGTTGATTACTTTCTCACGTCCTTCGTCATCAAAGTCAATATCAATATCGGGAAGGGAAACCCTATCCGGATTTAGAAAACGCTCAAAAAGTAAATCATACTCAATGGGATCGACATTGGTTATTCCAATACAATAGGCTACTGCAGATCCTGCCGCAGATCCACGTCCTGGACCAACAGAAACTCCCATTTCTCTTGCTTCAGTTGTGAAATCTTGTACAATTAGGAAGTAACCAGGATAACCGGTACGTTCTATGGTTTCTAATTCGAAGTCTAACCTTTCACGAATATCATCGGTGATTTCCCCATAACGCTTCTCTGCTCCTACATAAGTAAGGTGTTTAAGGAATGAATTTTCACCTCGCTTACCACCATCTACTGCATCTTCTGGGGATACAAATTCTTCAGGGATATCGAAAGCTGGTAATAGTACATCTCTAGCTAAGATAAAGCCAGTACATTTTTCAGCTATTTCATTGGTGTTGACAATGGCTTCAGGAACGTCCTTGAATAACTCCTTCATTTGTTGAGGAGTTTTCATGTAATATTCCTCAGTGTCAAGACCATACCTGAATCCTCTTCCTTTTCCTATAGGAGTTGATTGACGTTCACCATCTTTTATACAAAGAAGAATATCGTGAGCATTGTGCTCTTCTTTTTTGGTATAATAACTACTGTTGGCCGCAATACATTTTACATGGTGCTTTTTTGCAAATCGTAGTAGCACTTCATTGACTTTTTCTTCAGCGTCTAGTCCATGTCTATTTAACTCGACGTAAAAATCGTCCCCGAATTGTTCTTTCCACCAAATAAAGGCATCTTCAGCTTGCTGCTCTCCTACATTTAGTATTAAGTTGGGTATTTCACCAAAGGTATTTCCTGTAAGAACAATTAGGTCTTCCTTATATTGTTCAACAATATTTTTATCAATTCTTGGAACATAGTAGAAGCCATCCACAAAGGAAATGGATGACATTTTACTTAGGTTGTGGTATCCTTTTTTGTTTTTGGCTAGAAAGGTTACCTGAGACCCATTATCCTTTACTTTTTTGTTGGTGTGATCATTACAAACGTTAAATTCACATCCAACTATTGCGGTTAATGGAATATATTTTGGTTCCTTTCCTTGTTCAACTAACAGTTCGTTTTTCTCGTCAACCGTTTTGTTGTAATTGGCAGCTTCTCTTGCAAAGTGGAATGCAGCCATAAGGTTCCCAGTATCCGTAAGAGCTACCGAAGGCATCCCGTTTTCACTGGCGAATGCTACTAGTTCCTTGACTGTAGTGGTCGCTTGAAGAACGGAAAATTGTGAATGGTTGTGTAAATGAGAAAAAGTTACATTCTCCAGTTGCTTGAGATTTTCTTGTAACTCTTTTTTTGAAAGCTTGGTGCTGCTTTCTGTTTCTTCCACATCAGTGAATTCTACATTATCCGGTGTGTAGGGTTGGATATTTAATCCGATCGCCTTTATCTCCTCAGGATTGTTATCCAGGAAAGATTGATAGGTTGCTTGATCTATATCTAGTCTTGACGAACCAATAACGCCCAAACGTACCAGTTCCAGAAAACATCTAGCTGTTGCTTCAACATCGGCAGAAGCGTTGTGCGCTTCTCCAAAAGCTTCACCAAATAGTTTCTCATGTAGCTCCGTAAGTGTTGGCCACTTGAATTTACCTCCTTTACCACCAGGGATTTTACAATGATCTACCGATTCATTTTTGGTGTCGATTTGAGCCATCTCCGTCATGGTAGATGAAATACCTTTACGGTAATACTCACATCCAACTATGTTAACATCGAAAATAACGTTGTGTCCAACGGCAAAAGTGGATTGTTCTAGCGCTTTGTTGAATTCTTCTAATACAAAACTAAGATCAACCCCTTGTCGCATGGCTCTTTCGGTAGAGATCCCATGAATTTTTTCAGCATTATACGGAATAGTATAGCCTTCAGGTTTTACGATGAAATTTTTAACCTCAATGAGGTCTCCTTTGTCATCATGTATCTGCCAGGCTAGTTGGACCAGTCGAGGCCAATTATCCGTGTCTGTTATAGGTGCCTTAAAATCCCTGGGTAAACCAGTGGTTTCCGTATCAAAAATGATATACATCTAATCCCGTATTTGCTTTGTGAAGAATGAAACGAAAATACAATTTATTTTGATTCAATAGTAGCAGAAAGGAGCTTAGATTTTGCCAAAAAAAATACCAGTCCAAATAGGCTGGTATTTTTTTTGTGTTTTGAATAATTAGCTAGTACAGAATCAGTTTTCTCTCTACTATTTCTTTGTCCAATATGATTTTTGCAAAGTAAATCCCATTGGTCAAATCAGCTGTTGAAATGGTTATAAGTTTTTGATTGTTAAATGAACCGTTATAAGTTCTCTGCCCATGGATATTGGTCAAAATTATTCGGATCGATTCGTAGTTCTGAGTTAGTTCAATATTCAATTCTCCTTTTTCCTGCGATAATATTAAATTTGAGTGATTTGAAAATTCATCAATTCCAATATCTTCGAACGTGTAGCAAGATGACGTGTCAACGCAACCATTGTACGTAAGGATTAAGGCATAACTTCCTCCAGTGGAAGTGTTGAAAAACGGTGCAGTGGTGCTATCAATTATAGTATTTGTATTGCAATCTAGCCAGTAATAATAAGGTTCAGAAATTCCCATAACTAAAAATGAATTATTATTAACTATTACATCCGTATTAATTTCAGTAACGTGTAGATAGGTATTTGCAATACTGTCACAACCATTAATGTCTTGTAAGGTGTCGGTATATGTCTCAGATGATGATACCGTATTTCCAAATATTTCTGTACTATCACCAATGCAAACATATACAGTGTCAAGTGTATTGTACAGCGTTGAATCCGTTATAGCTTGGATACTTGATATAATGCTGTCACATCCTAAATCATTTAATAGGGTGTCTGAGTACCAGCCTGGAGAAGATTGGTAAGAGTTGAAAATTAAGGAGCTATCTCCTTGGCAAATGTTGATATTAGAAAGAGTGTCAAGCGCAACTGCAGTAGTACAGGGATCTGTAAAGGTCATTGTTGAAGTTCCTTTATTTGTTGAGTGGTAGGCTAAGCTTGAGCCTGATCCCACTGCCCAAGCGATATCTAAACTGGTTGTGATTGTTGAAAAGGTATAGTCATCCGTATTTGAAGTGTTGGTTACTCTATCAAATTCAAAAGTCTTGGTTGTACCACTTGTGGAAGATGTGATGTTTGTAAGATTTTGAGTGCTCTGAAGGGTAGGGGCAACCTGACCATTCATATTGTATTCCACAGGGTTCCCTCCACTATTATTGGATACAATGGTGTATGCCGCACCAGACATGTTGGTTGTGTTGAATCCAGCACCAAACCATTTGGTAGAGGGGCCGGATATTTCAAAAAAGACATCTCCTGTATTGTCGTTTACGGTAACAGTAATGTCCATTTCGCTATTGTTTCCAACGGTGATGGTGCTGGTTTTTATCTGTGCAAAGAGGAAGGTTGGAATAAAAATACAAATGAGTTTGAAAAGAAAAACAGAAGAAGTTTTCATAAAATAATAGGCTTGAGAAATTGATATTTAAAGGATTGATTATTTAAACAATGATAAGATTTTTTTTCAAATATTGAAAAAGTAGACGTTGTAATTAATAGTCTAAATGACTTCATGCTGGTTAAATTTAGAGTAATTTCGTGATCGATAATTTTATGCATGAAGACAAACAAAAACGCCACTGAATTAGGAGAAGATCCTATCGGTAAATTATTAGCTAAGCTTTCTATTCCTGCTACCATAGGGATGTTGGTTTTGTTATTGTACAATGTGGTGGATATGATTTTTGTATCTTATTATGTGGGTACACTTGCAGTTGGTGGTTTATCTATTGTATTACCTATTTCTATGTTGATTTCATCCGTTGGTATGTCCATTGGTATTGGTGGAGGTTCCATCATTGCCCGTAATTTGGGAGCGCGTAAATACGAAAGAGCCAACACGGTAATGGGGAATATGCTTGTGTTGAATGCTTCTTTAATTGGAGTGGCAACTCTTATCGCTTTGTTCGCCATGGATGAAGTATTAATACTATTTGGTGCAGGGGGTGAGATCTTTCAATATGCTAAGGATTATTTCTTCATTATTTTATTGGGGATGCCTCTTTTTTCTTTTGCTATGCTCTTTAATAATGTTGCGAGAAGTGAAGGGAAGGCTAAAACGGCCATGGTTACCATGATAATTTCTGCCTTAGTGAATCTAATATTAGACCCTATTTTTATTATTTATTTGGATTGGGGGATTGAAGGTGCAGCTTGGGCAACAGTGATTTCGCAAGTTTGCGCATTAGGGTTTTTGTTATGGTTCTTTTTGGCTAAAAAGAGTGCGATAACCATTCATAAAAAATATTGGTCTTGGAATAGTAAGATAATTAAAGAAATATCGGCTATTGGGTCTTCCAGTATGGCGAGACAAGGAGCTGCTAGTTTAGTGGCTATAGTAGTTAATCATGCCCTGTTGAGGTATGGAGGAGAGTTGTCGATTGCCGTTTATGGAATTTTGGTGCGGATCGTAATGATGGTGGTCTTTCCTTTATTTGGTCTTGCACAAGGCGTCATGCCTTTGATTGGATTTAATTTAGGGGCTAGGAAGTATGAAAGAATGGAGCAGTCGTTGTCCAAGTCAATTCTGATAGCATCCTTGATGTCTGTGTTTATGTTCGGTTGTATTTTCTTCTTTTCGGAGTCCTTTGTTAGGATATTTTCGGATGATCCGGAAGTATTGTCGATGGGGACAAGAGCCTTACGTATTATAAATATTGCTTTACCTTTTATAGGGTTTCAAATATTAGGTTCAGTTTATTTCCAAGCCATAGGAAAGGCAAAGCCAGCAATTATTTTAACGGTATCGAGACAGCTATTATTTCTAGCCCCATTGGTTTGGTTCTTGTCAAATCAGTACGGCTTAGATGGTGTTTGGTATGCATTCCCAATTGCAGATTCTCTTTCTACTTTATTAGTGGCTGCCTATATTATTCCGGAATGGAAAGAGTTAAGGTTTAAAATGAGAAGATCGGAATTATAGTTTTATTCTGACAACACTAATGGTAAAAAAAAAAGCCCGGATCTACCGGGCTTTTTTTTATTGAATAATAGACAATGCTTTTTCTATTTTATTTTTTGATCCTACGAGGAAAGGAACTCTTTGGTGAATGGTTTCTGGTTGAATGTCCAGAATTGATATTTTTCCATCACTAGAAAGTCCAGAAGCTTGTTCGGCGATCATTGCCATTGGATTACATTCGTACAGTAATCTAAGTTTCCCTTCTGGCATATCAGTTGTTCCTGGATAAATAAAGATTCCTCCCTTTAGCATATTTCTATGGAAATCTGCTACCAATGAGCCAATGAATCTTCCTGTATGGGTTCTTTTTCCATTCGAGGTTTCTTTACAGTATGCGATGTATTTTTTTATACCTTCTGCATACAGCTCCATATTCCCTTCATTGATGGAGTAGATGCCGCCTTCTGTTGGGATTTGAATGTTTGGATGAGACAAGCAGAAAACACCGATAGTTGAATCTAGTGTAAAACCATTTACACCACTACCAGTAGTATAAACTAACATAGTAGAAGATCCATAAATAATATATCCTGCAGCTGCCTGATCTTTACCTTTTCTAAGAAATTCTTCTTTTGTAACCGTTCCTTTCTTTTCTCTTTTGAAAATGGAGAAAATAGTTCCAACTGGAATATTAACATCTATATTAGAAGAACCATCCAATGGGTCAAATGCAACGATATATTTAGCGTCTTCTTTTCCTTCAAAACAAAGGATGTCATCTTGTTCTTCAGAGGCGATAGCAGCAACTTTTCCACCCATTTTTAGCGCGTTGATGAATTGAACATCTGCATAGTCGTCCAATTTCTGTTGCTCTTCTTCTTGAACATTAGTAACGCCTGATGCACCTAGAAGATCACCCAATCCAGCGCTATTAATTTCACGGTGAATAATTTTTCCAGCAAGAGCGATATCGTTCAGGATTCTTGAAAAGTCTCCAGTTGCCTCTGCATGATTGTTACCATTTTCTAAAATAAAATCGGTAAGCGTTGTGATATTATTTGATCTCATCCTTCTAGTTTAATTGATCATTTTACTAAATGACATTCTTTTATAAGATTCTAATACCGTCATTGAATACTATCTATGGACTGATATGAAATCTTATTGCTGCGAAATTAGTAAATATGTATAATATATGCTTGGCTTAAGCAATTGATTTTTAATTGCCACAAAATATCCTTGTTGAGAAATAAGGAATAAGCCTAAGGAAGGATTAATAAATAAAGGGGGTGTAATAAAAGATAAGAGAATTAATCAATGCCTCTTTTTTGTAGTTCATCTCTTATTCGAGCAGCTTGCTCATAATCTTCGTTGCTGATAGCTTTATTTAGCATGCTGTAGAGCTCAGAGTCAGAAACGTTCGTAAAGTCTGTTTCCTTTTTTTGAGTGTCTTCTTCATGAGCTTCTTCTTGAATTCTTCTAGCTACCTCTTCCAATTCGGACATTTCATTTATTTCATCCTCTTCGGTGAAATTGGAAGGTTCTTCCAGGATCAGTCCTGTTTTATCTAGAATGTCTTCGTAGGTATAGATAGGGACGCCAAGTCGAACAGCTATAGCGATAGCGTCAGAGGTTCTAGAGTCTATTGTTTGTTCTTTTCCTTCTGTTTCAAAAATAATACTTGAAAAGAATACACTGTCTTCTAATTTGTGAATTAAAATTTCTTTGACCTCGATTGAAAAGTTGTTACAAAATGATACAAACAAGTCATGCGTAAGTGGTCGTGGAGGTTGAATATCTTGATCTAAAGCAATAGCAATCGATTGTGCTTCAAATGCACCAATTACGATTGGTACTCTTCTTTCCCCATTTACTTCAGCCAGGATTAGCGCATAGGCCCCTGTTTGAGACTTGCTATAAGATATAGCAGATATGACAAGTTGTACTTTATTCATCGAAATTATAAAATAAAATACCTGCTGTACGCAATGACAGCAGGTATACCGTAAAAGGTCTTAATATTTATAGTTGTTAGCGTTCGCTAACGTGATGCCCGCGTCGGTCTTAGACTATAAAGTTAAGCTTTTTATTTTTAATTGGTAGCTTTATGCTTTTTAATTGCAGCGATAAGCTTTGGAACTACATCGAAGGCATCTCCAACAATACCGTAGTCTGCAGCCTTAAAGAATGGTGCTTCAGCATCCGAATTGATAACAACGATGTTTTTTGAAGCAGAAACTCCTGCAAGGTGTTGGATAGCTCCAGAAATACCAATTGCAATGTATAATTCAGGGTTGATTGCTAATCCTGTTTGTCCAACGTGTTCTGCATGAGGTCTCCATCCCATGTCTGCAACTGGTTTAGAGCATGCTGTTCCGGCACCTATAGCGCTAGCAAGATCTTCCACCATATTCCAGTTCTCAGGTCCTTTTAATCCACGACCACCAGATATCACCAATTCCGCTTCCGGTAAAGGAATTTTTCCTGTCGCTTTATCAATGGATACTGAGCTAAGGTTAGATGAAGCGCCGTTCATAGCTTTATCTTCAACTTGAGCATCTGCTTTGTTTTCGTTTACACCAAATGAGTTTGGTGTAAGTGCTAAAACAACCTTTTCAGATGTTGTCGCGCAGTGTACAAATGCCTTGTTTGAAAATACCTTTCTTTTGATAGTAAGTGGGCTGTAGGATTCCGGTAGATCCAATACGTTTGTGATCAAGGCTGAATCTGACTTGATAGCGATCATTGGAGCCATATTCTTACCATTATTCGTATTAGATACTATAATAGTGTTGGCATTTAATTCTGATGCTACATCATTGATTAGACTTGCAAATACTTGATTGTTGTACGTTTTAAAAGCATCACCTTTAATGTGATAAATTTTATTCGCACCATAGTTTGCCAATACAGAAACATCATCACTCGCTTCGGTAGTTATAGCAATACAATCCACTCCTTTTTGTTGGGCTAGTTGAGCAGCATAACTAACTGCTTCAAAAGATGCTTTTTTAAAATTACCTTCCCAATTTTCAACATATACTAATACTGACATGCTTTTGATCTTTCTATTATTAAATAACTTTAGCTTCCTTGTGAAGTAGTTCAACTAACTCTTCAACATTATCTGGGCTGATCATTTTACAAGCAGCCTTAGCTTCTGGTAACTCAAAGTTAACCACAGACATTTTACTTTCTGACTCAACAGCAGGAGCAACATTTAATGCCTTTTTTCTAGCCATCATGATCCCTCTCATTGAAGGGATTCTCAAGTCTTTCTCTTCAACCAGGCCTTTTTGACCAGCTACGATGATTGGTAAAGTAGATTTTAGTGTCTCTTTCCCACCATCGATTTCACGAACCAAAGTAACATCCGATCCAGCTAGTTCAAAACCAATACAAGCATTTACAAAAGAAGTATTTGCAAGTTCAGCAACCATCCCTGGTACGGCGCCTCCATTATAATCAATGGATTCTCTTCCCAAGAATACCATGTCATAGCCTACTGATTTGATATGACTAGCGATTTGATTAGCAACATAATATGAATCGTTAGCTTCTGCATCAATTCTTACTGCATCATCCGCTCCAATTGCCAATGCTTTACGCAATGTAGGTTCTGTTGAAGCAGGCCCTACATTCAATACCGTAACAGTAGCTCCAGTGCTTTCTTTTAACATCATTGCCTTAGTAAGACAAAACTCATCATAAGGATTAATGACAAAGGTTACTCCACCATCTTCAAATTCCTTATTCTCATTGCGAAAAGTGATTTTAGAAGTCGTGTCAGGAACATGACTTATACAAACTAATATTTTCATGCGTAGTTAAGTGATTTTCGTCTAGTAGTATTTTTAATGTAAAACGGATGAATAGAGTCCTGTGATTGGCTGAATAGATCCTGTATTTTGTATTACTACTAGTTTTATTTTTATAATCCTGTAAAAGGAATTTGATTGCGATACGCAAATTTAGGAATTTAGGAGAAAAATGTCCTCTTTTTTATGAAGGAATATTTCCGATTCATAAATATTGTATAATGGATATATTCAATACCTGATTTTGCTCATATTTAGCCTAGTAAAGGAGCTTTAATGCTTGTTCAATTGTTGGGAAATTTTTTATTATTTTTCATTTATCAACTGAGAAATTATTAAAAATTAGTAGGGTAATATAGATTTATATTTAAAATGATTACTTTTGGCACTGCATAGCTCAGTGAGTGCTATTTTTCTACCCTTAGAGGGTAGTTGTACATCATTGAGCTTAAGGAGATTAATATACGTTGTTGTTTTAAAAATACGGCACTATGAGAGTGATACAATTTAGAGAGGCCATTGCCGAGGCTATGAGCGAAGAAATGCGCAAGGATGAAACCATCTATTTGATGGGGGAAGAAGTTGCGGAATATAACGGAGCTTATAAAGCCAGTCAGGGAATGTTGGATGAGTTTGGTTCTAAGAGAGTTATTGATACACCAATTGCAGAGCTTGGATTTACAGGTATTTCTGTCGGTGCAGCGATGAATGGTCTAAGACCTATTGTTGAGTTTATGACCTTTAACTTTTCTTTGGTAGCTATTGATCAGGTGATCAATTCTGCAGCTAAGATGATGCAAATGTCAGGTGGTCAATTCAATGTACCTATCGTATTTAGAGGGCCAAGTGGTTCTGCAGGTCAATTGGGAGGTCAACACTCTCAAGCTTTTGAGAGTTGGTTCGCCAACTGTCCAGGGCTAAAAGTAGTATGTCCATCTAATCCTTACGATGCTAAAGGTTTATTGAAAGCTGCTATTCGCGATAATGATCCAGTAATTTTTATGGAGTCGGAGCAAATGTACGGTGACAAAGGAGAGGTACCAGAGGGAGAGTATATAGTCCCATTAGGTTTAGCAGACATTAAGAAAGCTGGATCTGATATTACGATGGTAACTTTCGGAAAAATTACTAAAGTGGCTTTAGCTGCAGCTGAAATGTTGGAAAAGGAAGGGATCAGTGCTGAAGTAATTGATTTACGTACAGTGCGTCCATTGGATATGAATACCATTTTGGAATCTGTTAAGAAGACAAATAGATTGGTAATCGTTGAAGAAGCATGGCCGTTTGCATCTGTTTCTAGTGAGATTACATTTAGAATTCAAGAGGAAGCATTTGATTATTTGGATGCACCTATCAAACGTATTGTAACAGCAGATACTCCAATGGCTTATGCTCCTACTTTGGTAGAAGAATTTTTGCCAAATCCAGATAGAGTTATCTCAGCAGTAAAAGAGGTGATGTATATTTAATATCATCCTACTTGTTGATAAAAAATAGAAGGCGGTTCAATTTGAATCGCCTTTTTTTGTGCTTGGATTTATACTTTTATCCAAAAAATCAATTTTTTATCTTTCATAGTATTAATTAATACCACTTTTTTCATCGATAATTTCTATATATAATAATCTTTTTCTTAATATTGTGGAACAAGTCTTTAGGACTTTTTTTCATTTAAGAATATTTCTTTATTTTAGCACGAATCAAAAGACTTTAATTTCAAAGTAAAATAT
>MAAC01019248.1_pt1 | contig 13017 bp, 9 predicted proteins | sample 1115981 | NCBI WGS metagenome assembly MAAC01 (sample SAMN04961126, study PRJNA320927) | seawater metagenome | isolation source: sample BD02T64 sea water enriched with oil for 64 days | place: USA:Gulf of Mexico | collected 2013-07-27 | reverse complement strand
GTGGAACAGAGACATAGCATCATAATCATTTGATTAGAATTTCCGATTCCCAGTCCAGGCACACTAAATAGGCGAAAATGGAACCGCGCGAACACTCAAAAACACTTTTCTCAGGATCTAATATCAACCCTTCCGGCAAGGACTCGAGATCAAGAGACTGAACACATAAAATCACACCGACACAGGATCTCAGCCTCAACGCATTGAAGATAAATGATAGTTTGGATTCATTCGAGAAAGGACCACCCATATCCGCGCAACTACGGAGGCACTTCCTTGCGGCAGACCCAACTTAGCATCAAATTTTTATAGTTCTTTAATTAGCAGAGCAATCCCAATTAGGGACCTGTTAACACCTACAATTCAATTATGAAGATGCACTCTGGGTGGGGTGGCGCGAGTAAGTTGAGTGAAATTTCGAACGACTATTCGCAAAAGTCAGAATGGCATTCCAATGGCCACTAAAGGTCAACACATGCGTGAGGAAGCTCACGTAATTAAGGAACTACATTATGACCAGTATTCTGACAAACAACGGCGCAATGGTTGCTCTGCAGACTCTTCAGTCGGTGAATAACGACCTGACCGATACTCAGAACCAGATTTCGACCGGTAAGAAAGTTGGTACGGCCAGCGACAACTCAGCAGTATGGGCGATTTCCAAGACCATGGAAGCCGACATTGCAGGTTTCGAAGCCATCTCTGAAGGCCTGGCAGTTGGTGAAGCGACTGTTGCGGTCGCATCAGCCGGTGCCGAACAGATCGTGGTAAAACTGACCGAAATGAAAGAGTTGATGGTATCTGCTCAGTCCGAGAACGTCGACCACGTAAAAATTCAGGCTGACATCACTAAGAAGACTGAACAGATCACTGCCATCATCAGCGCGGCCCAGTTCAACGGTGCAAATCTGCTATCCGATGACGTTGACGGCAACGGTGCTACAGAATTGGGTATTCTTGCCTCGCTGGACCGCTCCGGCGCAACTGGGGCTCCTACCGCAGTGGAAATCACCGTGGATTCAGTTGACTATGTAACAAACCTTGACGTCGCTGGCTTGACATCGATCTCTGACAGTACAACTGCTGCAGCTGCCTTGGGAGAACTCGAACTGCTCATGATCATTGCGATCGACGGTGCGGCACAGCTGGGTGCGGATTCTGCTCGGATTTCGGACCAAGGCGAGTTTGTTGGCAAACTGACCGACGCCATGAAGATGGGTGTCAGCGCGATGACCGATACCAACATGGAAGAAGCATCGGCCCGACTGAAAGCCCTGCAAACCCAGCAGCAGCTGGCTGTACAGTCGCTGTCGATCGCCAACAGTGCTCCATCTTCGCTGATGTCGCTGTTCCGCTAAAGACAGTAGTTCGGGGCGTTATTGCGCCCTGGACACCTACATAATTACGAATAGCCGTGTCCATTTAATTGGACCGGCTATTTTTCGTTGTGCGGCAGGGTAAACTTGATCCCATCTTGGAAATAATTCGCGCAAAGAAAAAGGCCGCCCAAAAGGCGGCCTTTTCTGAATAGAATTATGGAAAGAAGGTTTATTCTTCTTCCAGCGCTTCAACAGCTTTTTGCAACTCGTCTTTGGAGACTTCCTTTTCAGTCACATCTGCCAGTTCAAAAACATAGTCGATGACTTTGTCCTCAAAAATCGGCGCACGCAACTGCTGCTGCATCTGAGCATTTTTCTGGATGAACTCAAAGAACTCACGCTCTTGACCCGGATACTGACGGGCCTGGCCCATGATGGCCTGGGTCATTTCAGCATCGGTCACTTCGACCTCGGCCTTCTGTCCCAGATCAGCCAGCAACAGGCCCAGACGCACGCGGCGGGTCGCCAGTGCATTGTGCTCATCAGTGGTTTCGATCTCGGGGTGATCGTGACCTTCAACTTCTGGGTTGTCCTCGTGCCACAGCTGATGCGCGATCTGACCGGCTTCGGCTTCCAACAGCGATGGCGGCAGGTCAAAGGAGACCAGCTTGTCCAGTACGTCCAGAGTGGCGCGTTTCATCACGGCGCGCGAGGCACCGGCGTATTCAGCTTCCAGACGCTCGGAGATCTGAGTTTTCAGACCATCCAGGTCTTCGGCGCCGAACTTCTTGGCCAGCTCGTCGTTCAGCTCGGCCGCAACCGGAGCTTTGACTTCTTTCACGGTACACGAGAACACAGCTTCTTTGCCCGCCAGGTTTTCGGCCTGATACTCTTCGGGGAAAGTCACGGTGACGTCTTTTTCGTCACCGGCCTTCAGGCCAACCAGCTGCTCTTCAAAGCCGGGGATGAAGGAGTTGGAGCCCAGGGTCAGCGGATAGTCTTCGCCGGCACCGCCGTCAAAAGCCACGTCGTCAACTTTGCCCAGGAAGTCGATGACAACCTGATCGCCGTCTTCAGCAGCAACGTCTGCGTCACGGGTAGCGAAGTCCTGAGCGGTTTCGGCCAGGTTGGCCAGCGCTTCTTCAACGTCAGCGTCGCCAGCTTTGACAATCAGCTTTTCCAGCGAAACGGATTTCAGATCCACTTCGGGGACTTCTGGCAGAGCTTCGTAGGACATCTCAACTTCGACGTCGCTGCCTGGCTTCCAGTCGTCGCCGTCTTTCATTTCGACTTTGGGCTGCATCGCAGGGCGATCACCGCTGTCTTCAAAATGCTGGTTCATCGCACCGTCGATGGTTTCCTGCATCGCTTCGCCCATGAGACGTTCGCCATACTGCTTTTTCAGCAGCGCCATCGGGACTTTACCCTTGCGGAAGCCCTTCATTTCGATGCCCGGCTGAGCTTCGACCAGCTTTTCGTTTACCTTGGCGTCCAGTTCGGCAGCGGTAACGGTAATCGCGTAGCCGCGTTTCAGACCTTCGTTCAGCGTCTCAGTGACCTGCATGTCATTCCCCATAGAGATTCGGGACATGCACATAGGCATCCCCCCAGATAAATTTGACGCCTTGTATTTCTCCTGCGCCCGTCGCGCAAGAGGCATTGGCGTCTGACAGAAGCCTATGGGCAGGAAAGCCCCTTTTTCTGCCCATAGATGCAAAAAACACGCCCCGAGAGGCGTGTTTTCTTTGGTCATTGGTTTGAACCGGTCTGCTTAGAACTTCCAGCGGGCACCAGCCATGATCACGTTGCTGTCATTGTAGCTTCGACCTGAGGTGTCAGAGTAGGAATACTCGCGGTAAGCCACGTATGCCTCGACGTTACGACGATCGAATTTCTGAACCGCCGCAATCCCCCATGACGATGCTGAGTCTCCGGCCGTATCGACCATGTCCGACCCATCATAGTAATCAACCGAGAACGATGTGGCGCCCAGAGATGTCCAGGTATTGCTATACCCTAGCTTGGCGTAGCCGTAGCTTCCTGCAATATCACGCTCCCCGGCGGCAACCGCCAGCGACAGTCCTGTTGGCTTGTGCTCAAGAGCCACCGATCCTGCAATATCGCGCTTATCCGCTTGTCCGGTTTCTTCAGTCCATGCGGCACCTAAGGCTGCCTCTAGCGCAAAATCGCCTAGGTTTTCGTTACCATACCGAACTGCGACGTCATAGGTTTCGCGATCGTTGTTGTCCTTCAGAATATCAGTACCGTAGGACGCGGAAACCACAAACCCGTTGAAATTGTTCGAGTCATATCGAATCCGGCCCAAACGGCTGCCGTCGTAGTCGGTGAAGACATCACCGACGTCGGGACCAGTAAGTGCACCTGTCGAGTCCCGGAAGGCATATCCACCGGCAGAGTCAGCGACCGCAACGCCCGCGATAAGACCAGTGCCCGAGCGGTCGCTTCCGGCTATTCCGTCAGAGGCCATCGAACCCTGACCAGCTGAAAATCGGCCAAAACGGGCAGTGTCAAACTGCAGATCCACGTGACGGAGATTGGTCCGATCCCAGCTTAGGCTATCGCCTTTAGATGTCTGACTGACACCATCAGAACCGCGAAAACCAAAGGCCGTTTCAAAATGAAACTGCAGGGAGTTTTCGCCGTAAGCCTGTTTCAGTCGAAAACCAATCCGCGAGTTTGAACCGGAGTTATCCACAAGACGATCATAGGTTTCGGTGCCGTCGTCATAAGACTGGAAGGACGGATCGAACTGGCCGTACCAGGTAAAGCTACCACCAGTGTCGTTTTCATAAGTTGGTCCCGCAAAAGCTGGGGATGCGATGGCGGCGGCGAGTGCGGCTGCACTAGCGTTGACTGCTAATTTAGTGCTCATGAGTGAGTGCTCCTAGGTCCTCATAATTAGTCAGGCCCCCCTCGTTCCATCCATAAGGGAGCTGACTAAGGATAGGCGCTATCATGGGATTATTTTGCTGCCGAGACTTGAAACGTCTGATGAGAAGGCAGGAAGGACGGATCGGCGGAAAAATGCTGTTCGATAACAGATTAGTGATAAATACATCTTCCAAAACAATGCCTTATGTGAACTGTATCACACAAGGAAACCAACAAATGAATAGGCGCATTGCACAGAGTGCATGGCTGAGAATCACACGGTCGCTTATCAAAGTTACAGTGCGTGTTTTTCTATCATCCACGAAAAACGCGCGCCCGGGCAGGCGCGCGCAATCAAAAAAAGTGGAGGTTAGTATTCAGAATTTCCAGCGGGCACCAAACAGCACCGAATCGACATCCTGATAGGAGGTTGCCACTTCGCTGAACGCGTAGCTGCGCAGGCCCAGATAAGCCTCCATATTCAAACTGTCGATGTTCTGCACGGCGCCAATACCATAGACACTGGTTGATGATCCACTGGTAGAAAAGTTAGAGCCCTCATAGATATCCACAGCCAAAGCTGTCTGACCAAAGGAGAACCAGTCGCCTTTGTAGCCCAACTTGCCATAGATGTAGTCTTGGTCACTGTCTCGGCTGCCAGCTGCTATCGATACGTTAAATCCGCTGTCGAGTAAAACGCTGAACGACCCAAAGGTGTCATCCTGATCAACACCGTTGCGGTCACGGCGTGAGAAGCCAAAGCCCCCGACCACTTTGCCGCCGCCAAAATCATTGGCATAGCGCAGGGCTATATCGTAGAACTCGTCGTTGCTGTTGGAGGCCAGAACTTCCTCGCCTGCGGCGACGGACACAGTGAAGCCGCTAAAGTCCGGGGAGTCGTAACGCACCCTGCCCCGCCGACCACCATCAAAGCTGGACGTCACAGAACCAAGCGAGACAGTGGATAAGGTGCCGGCTGTTGTGCGGAAGGTGAAACTGCCAGCGGTGTCGCCGATGCCGTTATACAAAACCAGACTGGTGCCAGACAGATCGGTATCTGCGACGCCATCGGTGGCCATGCTGCCCTGGCCCAGGTAGAATTTACCGTAGGTGCCAGTGTCATAGGCAAAGTCGATTTTACGCAGATTGGTACGGCTCCAGTCCACCCCTTTGGGGGTATAGGTCTGGGTCACGCTATCCGAGGCACGAAATCCCAGTGCCGTCTCGAAGTTGAAGGTGAAGTTCCCTGTGCCCATGGGCTGACGCACCCATAATCCAACCCGCGAGTTGGAATGGGAGTTATCCACGAGATTGCTGGTGCTGGTCACCCCGTCGTCCACCGATTGGAAGGCCGGGTTGAACTGGCCATAAATAGTAACCGACCCGCCAGAGCTATTATCATATTTCAGTTCCGCCTGCGCCGGCAGAGCCACAGCTCCGACCACTGCAGCGGAGATCATTGAAGTTCGAAGAAACGGTGCCATGATAAATATCCACTTAGAAAAAACAGAACTCGACATGAGAGTACTACCGCGAGAAAAACGGGAACAGGTAATAGGCGTGTTTGAGCATTGCGCTAACGCCACACCTGCTTGCCCTTTCTCAGTCTCATAGGGCACTGTATAACAGAGTAGACCGGAGCAAGTGAGGCCAATATGCACAATCAGCCGGATCTCTTTCATCAAGCGGCGCTGGATGAGCTGACCGATGCGCAGTTGTTTTCCCAAACTTATCGGTTTGTGGCACTGGATGTGGAGACCGCGAACAACAATCGCGGCAGCATCTGCCAGCTGGGATTGGCGATGGTGGATCATAGCGGCGTGATCAAGACCGCCAGCTTTATGATTGATCCCGAAGTCCACTTTGCCGCCTTCAATGTTCAGCTACATGGCATCGGCCCGGAAACGGTGGCGGGCGAGCCGCGGTTCATTGATGTGATCGAACCGCTTCGCGACTTCCTGACCCGGCATCCCTTGGTGCAACACAGCCAGTTTGACCAAAAGGCAATCAGCGGCGCCTGCCAGCGGTATAATCTGCCAGATCTGAAGGCACGCTGGCTGAATAGTGTGCAGGTCGCCCGCAAAGCCTGGCCACAGTTTCGCGGAAATGGCGGTCATGGGCTGGCCAATTTGCAAAAAGTGTTAAGGCTAGACTTCCGTCACCACGACGCAGCCGAGGATGCCAGGGCCGCAGCGCAGGTTATTTTGCTGGCCGAGGACGAAATTCAATGCAATTTTATCGATCAAATTCCGTAAGGGTAGTAACGAAACTCACTACACAACCGACCCGATAAACCTTGGTGATTCTGAAATTCTTTTGAATATTCAGCGACACTTTATCGGATAACGGAACTGCTCCTGGTCTCCCGCCACTTCCACTTGCAACGCTCAACTTTGGGGTTTTACCGCCTCGTTCGGTCAAGACCCCATCTGGCAAAATACACCGAGCATCTGACCTAATCCCAGCCGTGCTGTTAGCACTTTACGCCACCCTAGATGCTAGACCAGTCCTCGCACCAAGTACCATGGTGGCACGGCGGCAAGCAGCCAACTGTATAGTCAGAACGACTCCCAAGCCCAACCTTCGAGGTTGGGTTCACCTGGGGGCAAACCCCCCAAACTTGACTATTAGGAGACTACTATGACCAGCATTCTGACAAACAACGGCGCAATGGTTGCACTGCAGACTTTGCAGTCCGTGAATAATGACCTGACCGATGCTCAGAACCAGATCTCGACCGGTAAGAAAGTTGGCTCTGCCAGCGACAACTCAGCGGTTTGGGCGATTTCCAAGACCATGGAAGCCGACATTGCCGGTTTTGAAGCCATCTCTGAAAGCTTGGCAGTTGGTGAAGCAACCGTAGCGGTCGCGTCAGCCGGTGCCGAGCAGATCGTAGAAAAAATGACCGAAATAAAGGAACTGATGGTTTCTGCTCAGTCCGAAAACGTCGACCACGCAAAAATTCAGGCTGACATCACTAAGAAGGTCGAACAGGTTACTGCCATTATTGGCTCTGCCCAGTTCAACGGTGCCAATCTGCTGTCTGATGACGTTGACGGCAACGGCGCTACCGCCTTGGGCGTTCTTGCTTCGCTGGATCGAGTTGGCGCAACCGGTGTTCCAACTGCCACTGAAATCACCGTAACCTCAGTTGACTTTGTGACCAACCTTGACTTGACTGGCCTGACATCGATCTCTGACAGTACTTCCGCGGCCACAGCCTTGGGTGAACTCGAAGCATTCATGATCGTTGCCATTGATGGTGCGGCTGCGCTGGGTGCAGATTCTGCCAGGCTGAGCGATCAGGGTGAATTTGTCGGCAAACTGACCGACGCCATGAAGATGGGTGTCAGCGCAATGACCGATACCAACATGGAAGAAGCATCGGCCCGTCTGAAAGCCCTGCAGACTCAGCAGCAGTTGGCTGTGCAGTCGCTGTCGATTGCCAACAGTGCTCCATCTTCGCTGATGTCGCTGTTCCGCTAAAGACATTGATCCGGGGCGCTTTGGCGCCCCGGATTCCTAAATAACAAGTGGATGACCCGCATGAAATACGTTTGTTCCGCACGGCTGTCCCAAATGCATTTTTGAAATCTGTACGCCGTGTCCAATGCAGCCTAGCATAATTGGTGTCGATACGGCTTTGAAGTAGATCTAGCCACAACATCGGCGAATGGCCTGATGAGTTTTGCAGTCAGATTTTTTGGTACAGCTTTTGTACCACGCCAACGGTCAGTCTCCCAACGACGTCCTTACGGCCTCCAAAAGGTCAGCGCGCAGGATTGGTTTTGTCAGGCGGATGTCTTCTGGGCGGAACGCGATACCATCGACAATTGCCTCGCTCGTATAACCCGACATAAAGACAGTTGGGAGTTCCGGATTCTGCTTGCGAATGGCTTGGCTTAACGCTGGACCCTGAATACCGCCCGGCATCGCAAGATCGGTCAAAAGCAGATCAAACGTCGGGTTTGCGTCAAACAATTCCAGCGCTTCCTCGCCTGTCGCAGCAGCAGTCACCACGTAACCGGCTTTACTAAGGAATGCGACCAGGATGGTTCGAATGTTCTTTTCGTCTTCCGCGATAAGGATTTTCTTTCCGGCATGCGACGGGTTTCCTGCATGGCCCGGCTCGACCACTGACGGAACGATCTCATCAGTTAATGCTTTGAAATACAGCTTAAATGTTGTTCCAACGTCGGCTTCCGTGTCGACCTGAACAGTACCACCAGACTGTTTCATGAAACCCAGGATCATAGGCAGGCCAAGGCCCGACCCAGACCCAACTGGTTTGGTGGAAAAGAACGGTTCAAAAATATGGACCAATGTTTCGTCGGAAATTCCAACCCCAGTATCGCTGACCGCCAGCATCACATACTGCCCTGGCTCCAGCTCCTGTTTGCGGGTAACTTCATCTGTCTTGTCAATGAGTACATTCGAGGTTTCGATCGTCAGTTTTCCACCTTGGGGCATGGCATCGCGGGCATTCAGAATCAAGTTTAACAGCGCATGTTCGGTTGAACTGATATCCGCCTCGATGGGCCACAACCCGGTCAATAGTGAGGTTTCGACCAAAATATTGGACGGCAATGTTTGCCCTGCCCAGCTGCGGGTCTCGTTCACCAACTTGTTGAGATCGATTTCACACGGCTTCAGGCGCGCCCTGCGGGCAAAGGCCAGCATGTTGCGGGTCAAATCCGCGCCGCGCCGGGCAGACGCAATACCCGCATCAATCAGCGACAAGTGTTCGATATCCGACAGATCATCGCGCAACAATTCCAAGCTGCCCATGATGGCCGCCAACAGATTGTTGAATTCATGCGCCACGCCGCCGGTCAACTGCCCGAGACTTTCAAGTTTTTGCGCACGGTTGGCGATTTCTTTTTGCGCCTCAAACTGACGTTGCGCCACGACTTCGGCGGTGACGTCAGTAACGAAACCATCGGTAAACATGGTTCCATCCTCATGCAGGTAGCAATTGGTATGGGTTTCCAGCCACTTGCGCTCACCCGAACGTGCGGTGACTCTATACCGATGCGAATAGGTCTCACAATTTTTGGCGGATTTGACTAACAGTTGCGTCAAGTCTGCCAGGTCATCTGGATTAATTGTTGCCTCTAGAATGCCCTTGGTGGCGTAGACTTCCTCTGGTGTGTAGCCCCAAATTTCTTCGCTCTTTGAGCTGACATAGAGGGCGACTGAGCCTTCCTCTTTTGTCACTTTCCGGCTCAGAACTGCCCCTGGCAGGCTGGCGACGATCCGCTGCAAACGGATCTCGGCGAGAGCACGGTTTTCCTCGGCCATGTAGCGTTTTGTGATGTCCCGAACCACCAAAACTGACTGGTCACTTCCGGCAATTGGGCAAAGACGACCTTCGCGAACTTGTAATACACCGTCCACATCAAGCTGGTAGTCCCAGGTCACAATATTCCCTGTTTCCCTATGCTTGCGATAGTTCTCCTCGAACAGCTCCCGGGCGCCGGGTGGCAGTACATCAACAAATTTGTGCCCGTAGTGGGCGACCGCATCTTTGATAAAGCTGATTTTCAGGCGGAGCCGATAGTCCAGAATTATTCCTTGCCCGTCAAAGCGGAAATAATTGTCAGGCATGGCTGCCAGCAACGCAGCTAGCTGCTCAGATGGGTTGCTTTTAGCAGTTTCAGCCAGTTCAATTTCCCTCGAGACCTTTCGGATACTCTGCGCAATTTCATCAAAGCCGCTCACATGTTCAGGCCGAATTTCATTGCCATCTTCGGGCACCTGACGCCCGCCACTGCCTATTCGGCGAATTTCGCTGTTCATCACATCTAGCGGGCGTAAAACTCGGCGTTCCAACAAACGGGCTGCAATCAGCCAAGATGCAACCAGCAGCCCGCCAAAGGCGACAATCCGAATTGCCGCTCGTTGCTTTGCTGCTGCCAGATCTACATCGACAGGAACTCCCAAGCTCATTTGCACGCTGCCCTGGTCCGGGCCGTTAAATAGGACTTGATGTGAGAAAATCCGATTCAATCCATCAGACTGGGCAAGTATTCCTCCCCCGGTCGAGGAAATCTGCTGGGGGCTAAGTCCAACCTCGGACACCAGGTGCCCTAACAGTTCGGGTTTGTCAGGAAAGGTTGCAATGACCTGATCCGCACTATCGGAGACGATCGCCATGGCCCCTTCAGGAAGGCTCTGGTTGGCCAAGGCTTCGCTCCACCAGTCCAATGAAACAACTGCAACTACGACGCCAACCGGTTTTGAATTGGCGGGTGTTGGCTTGACGGGATAGGCAAAGTTAATGCTCACAACCTGTGCTGCGCGGTCCATCTGAAATGAGCCGACACTAAATACTTCATCGTCCAGGGCGCGTCGGATGTAGGGCCTATCAGCCACATTTACAGACCGTTTCAACGGCTTAGCGTTGCACAACAAATCTCCATTTGCACGTAACACACCGATATTCACATACTGAGGCTTCAACGGAAGCAACTTAGCCAGGAACGCACCGCAGGCAGGATCCGACGGATCGAGCACAGCTGATGTCTGTGCCAATTCGATCAGGAAAAGTCGCGTATCCTCAATCAATTTGGCTTGCTGACGTACAAGTTGCCCAGTGACCTTGGTTGTCTCTGATCGATAGCTATCGATCAGTTGCCGCCGCTCTTGAACACCCAGAATAACGATAACTGCCGAGGCCGGCAGAGCCACCAACAATAAGAGAAACCGCAATTGAAATCGTAATGTACGCACAGTTGCGCGGCGGCCGGCGCTCCCCTCCACATCCGTTTTCTTGTTTGCACTCTCGTTCATCCCCCCCCCTTCACATCACTGCACCAAGGCAACGCATCTGTTCGGTCACAAAATGAATTTTCGCTGTTCCTTCCAGTGCTTTCTTAGCATGACTTCGTGCTCAACCGGTTGCAAAAAACGGCCTACAGTAAAGGCATAGGACTACATGATGCCTTTGCAAGGTTCTGCTGAGCTATTTTTCTTGCAGTTATCCGGCCCATTGCACGCCTATGAGAGGATAACCCGGGAAAAATGTGAATTACGTCCTACAAGACCTTGATTTTAAAGCTGTTTCTTCATTGTTTTTGAGAGCGCTTAGGTGATCAAAAAAAATCCGTTCCCCTCTGGACGCCGCTAATTTCCGTAGCTATACGGTCCCACATATTCCGGCGTAGCTCAGCGGTAGAGCAGTTGACTGTTAATCAATTGGTCGTAGGTTCGATCCCTACCGCCGGAGCCATAAAAAGCCACTAAGCTCAATAGCTTGGTGGCTTTTTTGGCTTTTGAACGACCCACATATTTTCGACTTGTCACCGGATTTGTTACCAAAAACACCACAAGCACTTTAGAGCGGTATTGTTGCATAATTCAGTCCGCAGGTGTTTCACATTGTGAATCCATGAGCTTAATAGAACGGTGTGACGAAGCCCTTACCCGCGCGCTACTGAACGACGAACTGGCCCAACTAGTGAGCCATTGAAGGCCCCATTGGTTTGAGCCCAATGGCGAACCCCGCCCTGAAGAAGCGAGGGGCATTGCTGATCTGGTAGGACAAGGAGATAACTGGGCTTGCGCCGAATGAGCGCCGTTCTGACCGTCCGACACTTTTCTCCAATGCCGATATCCAGATTTGCCTGACGATCAAGGTTCTGTTCAAGCTGCCCCGGCGGCAAATGACCGGCATGGTGGCCAGTTTGTTGTAGAAGTCGAAATTTGACTGGCTTGTGCCCGACTATTCGACCACATGCCGCAAGCAGAAGACTTTGGCTGTCCAGATCCCTATCGCCGTTCGGATGGGCCGCTCAACTTGCTCGTGGACAGCACCGGCATCAAGTTCTTGGGCGATGGAGAATGGCAAGCCCTCAAGCACGGCGTCCAGTGTCGCTGCCAGTGGCGCAAGATGCATCTGGCCATGGGTACAGCGACATCAGGCTGTCGAGCTAATTCCCAGCCGCGACGGCCACTATCATGGTTTGCAAACAAACCACTGCCGGGCAGTGGACAGTCCAATCTTGCCGGAATTGCTCGACCAGATCCCCAAGGATGAACAGATCGGCATCGTGACTACCCTTCTCGGCGGCAATGGACGGAGCCCATGACACCCGCAGATGTCACGCAGCGATCATCGAACATCAGGTTACCGCGATCATCCCGGTCCCGAAGAATGGACGCCTGTGGAAGGAGGATGGCCAGCAGCAAGGGCCCGAAACGAAACCCTGCGCGCCACTCGCCACTTTGGCCGGGCAATCTGGAAGCGATGGACTGGCTATCACGCCCGCAATCGGATCGAGGTCCAATTGCGTCGTCTCAAGGCATTTGGAAAACGCATCGGCGCAAGAGACCCAGACCGACAAACTATCGAAATCGAATTCCACATCACACCGATGAACCGTTTCTCTGACCTCGGGACGGCCGAGATCATTCAGGTGGCTTGAATTCGATGGGGAAAGGGGAAATCACACATCAGGCGTCAATTCTGCAACAACGCCCATTGACTGTCAGCATAACTGAGCCGTAGCTGGGCGTTATTACCGCGGACTTTCGACTGGTTCGCACTCGCGATAATGGAAATCATGAATCAATTGAGCACCTGATAGCCTCGCCACCCCTACCCTTTTATCTACAGCATTAGCCAAGTACCACTTGTTTTAGCTCCGGTGAGTAATAGCTAATCAAAACTTCCAGCCAGTAGGCTAGCTTTGTTGCACAAATGGGGCTGAGGCCGGACTTCCCCTTTCGCCAGAGGGATTCAGCCTACAGTGACAGTTTCGGGCATGCCAAGTGCGGTGTATCGATTGAGGATCGCCGCGCGGAT
>MAAC01000777.1_pt1 | contig 13022 bp, 13 predicted proteins | sample 1115981 | NCBI WGS metagenome assembly MAAC01 (sample SAMN04961126, study PRJNA320927) | seawater metagenome | isolation source: sample BD02T64 sea water enriched with oil for 64 days | place: USA:Gulf of Mexico | collected 2013-07-27 | reverse complement strand
CCATAAAATTCTTTTAATAAATACAGCCTACTCATATAGGTAATCTTGTTCTCAGTAATACTTTCAGTTGGTGTATTGAGTGTAATCTTCGAATAACCAGCCATTTTATTTTGATGGTAAATTATGTAATATTGGTTTTCTGGGTTTGACAATTCTTCTATAAAATGTGCTTCAGAAAAATTAGCAGCTACATAATTAGCGATGTCTGCGTTAGAGGCAGAATGCCCATGTGCGGTTAAAAAAGCTTCTTTGGCTAAGGGTGCCAATTGGTTAATGCTCTGCAATGTGGCTTTGGTGATTGTTGACAATTTTGGAAGTTTAGTTTATGGTTCTTAGAATTTGTAAAGAGCACTGTTTTGGTGTAAAGGCATCGATAATTTAAAAGAAACTCCCAATAGTAACAATATTGCAAGCGGCTAAGAGTATTAGACTCATCATTGTAAAAAAGGATTTCTTGTGATTCATTAACTGTTTTATGCCTATAACTAAAAATACGATTTGCCCAATTAGAAAAGGGATGGTAAATAATTCCCTAAAAACTCCAATTAAAGCCATGTCTATTTTATAGAAATTCAGTGCGTAGATAAGAATAAAATATAAGACAATTGTAAAATTTATTATGGTTAGGTTTCTATTGGTTATTATTTTTTTCATTGTTACTAAAGTATTTCTGGATAAAAACCTTCAGCAATTGCTCCAACAGACAGTGCGATCCATAGAAGAAAAACAGCTAGTATTATTTTTAGAAGGTAATGTACTGAGATGCCAAATTTCTTTTTGATGAATTGATTTGTAGTTGGAACATATAAAAATGAAACCAACATAAATGCAATTCCTAAATACGGGTCATTTCCTCTTAAAATATTTAAAACACCGATAATGAAAATAACAAAACCAACAGCCCAGCTTATCGAATTAAAAAGTGATTTTTTGCTCATGTTTCTGTCTTTTTAGAAGTGTTTTTTACTGTTTCCATAGCTAGCGTTTTATGATATGGTTTATAAATATACCTTTTTTTATTTGATTAATTGTTAAAACTTCTTGGAGTTGAGCAAACAAAAAAGCCGTTTGAAATTAGTTGTTCCATTAGCGAAATCACCCTTTTTTGTCTTGTTGTTCTATGGTATGTTGATTCCCGAAAATAGATTTCTCTTCTTCGTTTATCGCATTGTACATTCCAAGCATTAATGCAGTAATAATTACTAGAATTTTTGTTTTTACCCAATATAAAGGGCGTTGTGACTGCTGTATACGCGTATTGATTTTTTTCTTATACATGTTAATAATGATAAATAGTGAAACATTAATGGTATCATTTTATGCTTTTTAAGCATTTGCAAAGAACAATTGTATGGTTCTATGCGAAGTATAAGCTGGGAACTGAATTGCTTGAAGTATTCTTTTTAAGTAAGAAAGTATGTCGAATATATAAGGAGGAAATTTTTTGAAACAATTGTTTTTGTAATTGTATCGTTTGTTTTTGAATGGCGCTTTTTAGATTGATGCTGGGAAAGAAAAATGCAACAAAATTGGTGTTAGACAATATCCTATAATTGAAAAAAACCAGTTTGGTATTTGTAAAACGCTCCTTTTTATTATGTGCTACCGTAGAAGATTCAACGTAATTAAAAGAATTTTCTTGGGTATTTGCATTGGATTCTGCAACCGAAATCGCTAAAGCGGATAGGAAAACAAAAAGATGTTTAAGTTGCATTTAGCATCTGTTTATATGGGGAATATGTTAATTTTTAATAAAAAAACCTCTTTGTGAAAACAAAGAGGTTTTTTTATTATTAAGAGATACTGAAGCAAGTTCAGTACAATCTTTATTTAACCAATTCGTAACTACGTTTGATAAAGTTCGTCAACTCTTCACCATGTAACAGGTTTTGTGATAACTTAGCTAAATCAAAAGATTGTTTGATTAAACGCTCTTGTTTTTTAGCAGTTTTGGTATTTAAAATTTCACCAACTAAGGGGTGATTAGTATTTACTACCAAATTGTACATGTCTGGGAAATTACCCATTCCCATCATACCGCCACCTCCAGAAGCTTGCATTTCTTTCATTCTACGCATAAATTCAGGCACCGTAATAATAAATGGTGAGGCATCAGAATCCATAGATTCTAATTGAACAGTGTACGTTTCTTTTGGAACAGCAGCTTCAATAATTGGCTTTAATGTTTCTTTCTCTTCATCTGTTAATTTAGAAATAACGGTATCGTCTTTCTTAATTAAATTATCGATATGATCAGAATCTACACGTGTAAATTTCAATTTATCGTTGCTTCCTTCTAACTTCTGTATTAAATGTCCTACAATTGGAGAGTCTAACAACAGCACTTCATATCCTTTTGCTTTGGCATCTTGAATATAGCTGTGTTGCGCATCTTTATGAGACGCATACAAAATGATTTGATTTCCATCTTTATCAGTTTGTGCATCTTTTGTTTTTGCAGTCAATTCTTCTAAGTTGAAAAAAGTGTTGTCTACAGTTGGATACAATGCAAAATTCTTCGCTTTATCAAAGAATTTATCGTCAGATAACATTCCGTATTCGATAATTACTTTGATGTCGTTCCATTTTTGTTCAAAATCTTCACGATTGTTTTTGTACAAAGAGTTTAACTTATCAGCTACTTTCTTGGTAATGTAACCAGAGATTTTCTTTACAGCTCCATCTGCTTGTAAACCAGAACGTGAAACGTTTAATGGAATATCTGGAGAATCAATAACCCCTTTTAACATCTGTAAGAAATCTGGTACAATTCCCTCAACATTATCAGTAACAAAAACTTGATTCTGGTACAATTGAATCTTGTCTTTTTGCATGTCCATGTTTGCACTTAACTTAGGGAAATATAAAATTCCAGTTAAGTTAAATGGATAGTCTACATTTAAATGAATGTGAAACAAAGACTCTTCAAATTGCGTTGGATACAATTCTCTGTAGAAATTTTTATAATCTTCATCTTCTAATTCTGAAGGTTTTTTTGTCCAAGCTGGAACTGTATTGTTGATGATGTTATCAACATCTATTTGTTTGTGTGGTTCAGTTGTTTCTTTACCATCTTTATCTGTTGTTGTCTGTGGAGTAAACTCAGGGTCGTTTACTTGTTTGTTACCAAATTTAATTGGAATTTGGTTGAAACGATTGTACTTGTTTAACAACCCAGAAATTTTACTGTCTTCTAAGAAGTCTAAAGAATCTTCAGCAATATGTAAAATAATTTCTGTTCCTCTGTCAGTTTTTGTGTCTTCTACTAATGTATATTCAGGAGAGCCATCACAGGTCCATTTTACTGCAGTTGTATCTTCTTTGTATGATTTAGTAATGATGTCAACTTTCTCAGCAACCATAAAAGCAGAATAAAAACCTAATCCGAAGTGACCAATTACACCCGTATCATTTTTATCATCCTTATATTTTTCTAAAAACTCTTCAGCTCCAGAAAAAGCAATTTGATTGATGTATTTTTCAACTTCATCACCAGTCATTCCTAAACCATTGTCTTTAATAGTCAATGTTTTGTTGTCTTTATCGATGCTAATGTCAATTTTAGCATCTCCTAATTCTACCTTAGCTTCACCAATAGAAATTAAGTGTTTTAATTTTGTAGTTGCATCTGTTCCGTTAGAAATTAATTCACGTAAAAATATTTCGTGATCAGAATACAAGAATTTTTTAATTAACGGAAAAATATTTTCTACCGATACATTAATACTCCCTTTACTCATAAATATATATTTTAATGTTATTGTTAATTATTTGAAGATGTTATAGTCAAAAAAAATACCAAAAGAATAATTGTGACAAACTGACATAAAAAAACGCCAATGATAAAATCAATTGGCGTTAGGTTGTCTTGTGAAAATTACTTTAAATTTTCTAATTGTTTCTTTAGTTGAGGGAATGATGGTGGTTTTGCTTTAGATTCAATTATATTTCCTTCTTTGTCTAGTAAAATGAACCTGGGTATACTTTCTATATTAAAGAACTTAAAAAAGGCTGAATCCTTTTCGCCAAATAGTTGAAATCCTTTTAGGTTTTTAGATTTAATGAAATTGTTCCAGTTTTTTGGTGTGTCATTCCATGCAATACTAACGAAATGCACTTTTTCACCAAACTCTTTTTCTAGTTTTTGTAGATATGGAATCTCTTTTATACATGGTGAACACCAAGAAGCCCATACATCTATGTAAATATATTTACCTTTAAAATCATTTAGAGTATAGGTTTTTTTGTCAATCCCTTTAAATTTAAATTCAGGAGGCATTTTCCCCTTTTCTGTATTCTTTTTTTGGTATAATTTTTTAAATTCGGTTATATATTTATTTGTTGTTGCATAACTTAGATAAGTTTCATAAAATAAAGAGGCATTTTTTGAAAAAGAAAAACCATATTCAGAAATATATAGCCCTAACTCATCAATGATTTTTGGATGAAATTTAGAGTTAGACAAGTCTAATAGGTATTGAATATAGAAATCACCAGAATTATTGTTATTAGTTTTTGACATAGCTCTAGTATTAAAATAATCATGAACTAGGTCTCTGTATCTATATGTATTTAGTAGTTCAGGTTTATTTAATGGAACATTTTTAAATGGATTAGGATATTCTTTTGAAACAACATATTCCTGATTATTTGTTACAAAACGTTTCTGATTTTGAAATTGTGCCAATCGAATAGCATTTTCGATTTTTATAGAATTTAGCTCTAGATAGTTAAACTCTTTACTTAAAAAACCTCTCTTTTGTGTAAATAATTTTTGATATGCTTGGTCAATGGAATCTGTTTGCTTTAAGAATGCTACTTCATTTAGCGTTGCATAGAATGAATAGAACTTTTTTTTAGAAGGAATGCTATTTGTCAATCGATCTTTATCTGCCAAATAATTATTTTCTTTTTCCCCTTTTCCAGAATAACATAAAGACGTTTGGAAGTTTTTAGTGTCAAAACTAATTTCTATGTTATCCTGTGGTTTTAAAAAAATATGAGTAAAATTTTCTCCATAACTAAAGAAATAATATCCTTCTTTTATACGTAAATTAATTTTCTTGTTTGATAATTGAATGGTGTCGATTGGTTCCCAATAATTATTTCGTAAAACAATGAAATTTGATTTTTTGTTTTTTATGCTGAAAGTTAAGCTTGTCTCTTTAGTTTGTGCGTAAAAACTAAATGATAGAATTAGGAGTAATAGCACTACTATATTTTTATTCATTTAAAACAGGTTAAGTACGTATGAAGCAAACGACTAATTTATTTTAATATTCCTTTTTGTGTAAAAAAAAAACGCCAATGATAAAATCAATTGGCGTTAGGTTAAGTTTGGTTATAGTTGTTTGAATTTTTTTCTAACGACTACGTTGTTGTAAAGATATAAATAAATTAGTAAGTTTGAGTAGCAAATATTTAGAGACGAAAAAAGAGATATATGATGATGTATAATTCAAAAATAACAGGTTTAGGACATTACGTTCCAGAAAATGTGGTCACCAATGATGATTTAAAACAATGGATGGAAACGAGTGATGAATGGATTCAGGAGAGAACCGGAATTAAAGAGCGTAGATGGATTGATCCAAAAACAGGAGATACCACAGCAGTAATGGGAGCAAAAGCGTCAAGAATAGCTATTGAACGTGCAGGTTTAACAACAGATGATATTGACTTTATTGTCTTTGCAACCTTAAGTCCAGATATGTATTTTCCTGGAGGTGGAGTTCAGATACAAGACATGTTAGACATGCCAACTATTGGTGCTTTAGATGTGCGTAACCAATGTTCAGGGTTTATTTATGCCATGTCTGTAGCAGATCAGTTTATAAAAACGGGTATGTATAAGAATATTTTGGTCATTGGAGCTGAGAATCATTCAGGTGGCTTGGAGAAATCGACAAGAGGAAGAAATGTTTCGGTAATTTTTGGCGATGGAGCAGGGGCAGCAGTTTTGTCTAGGTCAGAAGAAGTAGGAAAAGGAATTTTATCTTCTCATCTGCACTCCGAAGGAAAACATGCCAAAGAATTGGTGTTAGAAGGACCTTCAACATCGCGTTGGGTTCCAGAAATTTTAGAAAAAAATGACCCAGAAGACGTTTCGTATTACCCATATATGAATGGGCAGTTTGTATTTAAGCACGCCATTGGTCGTTTTTCTGAAGCAATTATAGAAGGCTTACAAGCAAATAATTTAGAGAAAGATGATATTGATATGTTAATTCCGCATCAAGCAAATTTGCGTATCGCACAGTTTATTCAGCGGAAGTTTCAATTACCAGATGATAAGGTGTATAATAATATCATGAAATATGGAAATACCACTGCGGCATCGGTAATTATTGCCTTGACAGAAGCTTGGGAGCTAGGGAAAATTAAAGACAACGATTTGGTGGTCTTGGCAGCTTTTGGAAGTGGCTTTACTTGGGGCTCTGTAGTAATTCGTTGGTAGTAATAAAATAGGCATATATAAAAAAGCCGATGCAATTGCATCGGCTTTTTATATTCAAATAATATACTTGGTTAATAGCGTTGGTTATATAAAACCGCCACCGCCACGTTTTTCGTTATTATCTCTGTTTCTTCTACGTTTGGCTTTGTTTTTTCCTCCACCAAATCTGTAGTTGAATCCGATATATGCAGTTCTACTGTCTCCTCTAAATTGACCACTTTGCGTATACGGAGTGGTTGTGCTAAATCTAAACCTAGCCGTTCTAAAGATATCATTAGCTCTTAAGGTAATATTTCCCTTTCCTTTTAAGACTCTATAACTTGCACCAGTATTTACCATCCACATATCTTTTGCGTCAAACTGTAAACTTTTGTTAGCGCCTCTAAACATAGTAAACAATTGGAATCGTAAGTTTTTAGTTGCTGTAAAACTATTACTTAAACGAATATTGAAAGCGCTGTTGGTAACTTCGCTTTGTACATTAGCGACAAGACCTCTTTGTGTTTGAGAATAAAAATCTAAACTAGAGTTGATTCTCCACCATTTGGCAAGTCTATAGTTTAAAGAAGCCTCAAAACCATATCTATTGTTTGCGTCAAAATTATCATCAGACTTTATTTGTTTTGTGTCTGTAGGGTCATTTGGGTCTTTGTATAAAATGGTAGATATCTCATCATTCACTCTTCTAAAGAAAGTACCCATTGTTATAGAACCTCCTTTTATTTGTCTTGTGTAATTTACTTCAAAAGAATTCGTGAATTGTGGTAATAAATCAGGGTTTCCTAAAGAAGTTACCAATGGAGTACTCCATTCTCTAATTGGATTCACTTGCTGAATAGACGGTCTGTCAACTCTTCGACTATAACTCATTTGAAATTGATTCTTATCAGAAGGGTTGTAAGTGAAAAAAGCTGAAGGATAAACGCTAAAAATATCACTCGTATACGGAGTTGTATCTCCACCTACTTGATTAAATACACCTTCTACGTTGTATTGTTCGAGACGTGCTCCTAATTGCATGGTTACTTTGTCGAACTTATGACCGTAATTGATATAAGCCGAATACATTTTTCTATCATATGTAAATGAAGAGTCATAATTTAATGGTATGTCAGTCACTCTATCATTGGTTGTTTTATTAGTTCTGTATTCAGCACCCAATTCTAATTTTCCGTTTTTAGAGATAGGATTTGTATAATCAAGATTAATTAACGTCGTGTTTCTTTCATTACCAATAATGTCATTTCCTAGTGCTCTATCAGAATCTTCTGGAGTATTTGAGCTAGAATAGGTAGTTTCAATCTCTATGTTATGACCTTTTTTTGCGAAATCTAACTTGTAGTTAAAATTGTATGCGCTAGATTTACTCCCGTCAGAAATAGATGTAAAAGGCGAATCAATTATTAAGGTTCCAGCAGTGTCGTATACTTTTGTAGATCCAGTACCAATACCGTCAGAAAAATTTTGAGTTGTATAAAAAGAAAGGGTATTCTTTTTGTTAAGATAAATATCTGCTCCTAATTTTACTAAGTGAGAAGTATTGTCATTAAAAAAGGCAAATTCTTGAGTAGAAGCTCCAGCTCCTGTTCTTTCAACATATCCTTGTCCACCATTTTTACCGTCACTATATCCGTAATTTGTGTAAAAGTTAACTTTTCCTGTTTTATAGTTCATGTCTAACGAACCGTTTAAACGCGTATTTTGTCCTCTAGTAATACCAGCATTTACAGAACCGTTAAAGCCAATGTTCGCTCTTTTGTTTAAGATAATATTGATAATTCCACTCATTCCTTCTGGATTGTACTTTGCAGATGGATTGGTGATTAATTCTATACTTTTAATAGAGGTTGATGGAATTTGTTGTAACAATTGAGCAGTACTCATATTTGTAGGTTTTCCATCAACTAGTACTCTTACATTGCTGTTTCCACGTAAACTTAAAGCGCCAGTTTGACTGTCTACGCTTACAGATTGTACATTGTTTAACAATTCAGAAGCTGTAGCACCTGCTGCTGTTAAATCTTTACCAACATTAATTACTTTTCTGTCAATTTTTTGAATTACGGTAGAAACTTCTGCTCTAATCTCTACTTCGTCTAAAGTAGTTGCATCTTCACTTAATGAAAGTGTTCCTAGGTTAATTCTTCTGGTTTTATTGCTAATGGTAATTTCTTTTGAGTACGTTTTGTATCCAATAAATTGAACTTCTAATATACTCACTCCTTCAGGTATATTTTTAACTCTAAACTTACCATCTAATTCTGTGATTCCACCTGTGATGATTTTTTTTGCGATGTCTTTGATTACAATATTTACATAAGGCAGAGCTTCTTTTGATGTTTGATCTATTACTTTACCCGAAATAATTCCAGGTCTCGCAATTTTGCTTTTGTCTAATTGTGCATAAGAACTGATACTAAGTGTTAGTATAAAAAGCAGTATTAATTTTTTCATAAATGTGATTTAAAAATATGTTTTAAGTTGTTTTGATTTGATGTTAGGTAGACGCATGAATGTTTATATTTGTTACTAGTATTAACAGTTTTTAACTTATTATTAACATATGAATAAATCTACTTTAGTGCTCGGAGCATCAGTAAATACAGAGCGCTACTCGAATAAAGCTATTTTAAAATTAAGAGATCGGGAAATTGAAACTTTTGCCATTGGAGTAAAAAATGGAAACGTTTTAGATGTGTTTATTGAAACGGAAAAAGTGGAATTTGAGAACTTACATACAATTACAGTATATCTAAATCCCGCAAGACAAAGAGCGTATTATACGTATATTTTAAAATTAAATCCTATCAGAGTAATTTTTAATCCAGGAACCGAGAATATAGAGTTGATGAATTTACTTGAAGAAAATGCTATAGAGGTAGAAGCAGCCTGTACGTTGGTTTTGCTACGTGTAGGTCAATATTAAATTAAAAGTAAACTGAATTGACTAAAAACATCTTTTTCAAATGCTCTATTTGAGATCGGGGGACCTTTTAAGAATGCCAACTCAATTTACTTTATAAGTTTGTATAGAATTTCACACGAAGTTATTCGAAAAAAGTTAACGGTACAATACTCAAAATGAGTATTGATTAAAGTAGTTGACGCTGGTTCTTAAGATATTGTGTCAACTCTAAGGTAGAAGATAGATTTAATTTTTTTAAAATATTTCTTCTGTGTGTGTCTACTGTATGTTTGCTGATATTTAAACTTTTTGCAATTTCTTTGCTTGTTTTTTGAGTAAGAAGTAGCCGAATAATATCTCGTTCTCTATTGCTAATAATTGTAAGTAGGTGATTGCTAGATTCGTTTTTGTAAAACAATGTTTCATATTCATTATTATCATTCAGATATTTTGCAGAAGCACAAATATCCATGTTTATATCTGCATCCAATACGGTGTAATGTGCCAAACCAATAATTGGCTTTTGTGCTTCGTCAAACTGTAAAGGGGTTGTATTTTGAATGATTGTAATATAGTTTCCTTTGGCGTTTTTTATTCTATAGTTCCAAGTATAGCTCATTTTTAATCGTTGCTCATTAGAAAGTTCATGCATTGTAAACTGCATCAAGTCTTGAAGACACTTTATCCATAAACCGATATCGTCTGGATGAAATCTAGACCAAAAATAATCCATTCCTCCTTCTTGCATTTTCTTATTCGGCAATCCTGTGCATGCAGTAAAATTTTTACTGATATACTCAAAGCGTTGTTTTGGAGTATTTGTAATGCAGAAAAAAGTAGTATTAAAGGGGTAGTAATAATCTAATTCAATTAGCTTATTAATATGCTCTTTAATTTCAATAGAAGGGTATGTATCAAAAATATCTTGATACAAAGCATGTATCGAATTTGGATCCAATGGAAAATAGATTAAATATTACAGGAGATATTTATTCTATAAAGATACTTTTTTTCCTTCTTCCGCTAAAATTACATTAGAAAAAATTGCAGATGCTTCTTTTTTAAATAAATCAATATTGGAGTATCTACTGGAGTAATGTCCTATTATAAGCTGTTTGACATCGGCTAAGGAGGCAATCTGCGCAGCTTGTTTTGCTGTAGAATGTTTTGTTTTTTTTGCTAAATCTTCTCTGTCACTTAAAAAAGTAGCTTCATGATATAATAAATCTACCTCTTTTATAATCGGAACAATATCTTCTTTGTACGATGTGTCACTACAAAAAGCATAACTTTTTGATTTTGCCGGAGCTAAAGTCAACTCATCATTTCGAATAACTTCTCCACTTTCTAACGTAATATCTTTTCCCGCTTTAATATGATGATAATCACAGGTTTCAATTTCTGGGTATTGTTGTACGTTTTCGATGTTTAGCTTTTTCAGCTTTTCTTTTTCTCTAAAAAGAAAACCATTTGTATAGACACGATGATTTAAAGGAATTGTTGTAACAGAAACCTTATCGTCTTCAAAAATGAGTTCACTTTCTTTAGAGGTTAATTCGTGATAAATAATATCGAATTTAGCATATGATTTTGAGACTTTCAATTGTAGTTTAGTAACTTCTTTTAGCCCTTTTGGACCGTAAATATGTAGTTCTTTTTCTCTGTTTAAAATTCCGAAAGTAGAAATTAAACCAATCAAGCCATAGAAATGATCACCATGTAAGTGAGAAATGAAAATATGATTTATTTTAGAAAAACCAACCTTGTGCTTGCGCATTTGACGTTGTGTTCCTTCCCCACAGTCAATTAAAAAATGACGGTTGTTAATCTCTAGATATTGAGAAGTTGGGTGTGCATTTACTCTGGGAGTAGCAGAATGACAGCCTAAAATTGTTAGTACTAAGCTCATTTAATAACAAAACGTTTAGAAACAACCTCTTTTCTACTTCTTATTGCGTAAATATACATGCCTGCTTGAAGGTTCTTTCTATTAAATAAAATTGCGTTTTTTCCAATTTTTGTTGTGTGTACTTTTTTGTAAACAGTTTTTCCCAGTACATTTTTAATGACTAAAAAAACAGGTTGAATGGATGTAGAATTAAAGCTTATGGTAGTAGAACTGTAAAGTGGGTTTGGCGCAGTAGTAAGCTTTTGCAAAGTTTTTTGAGAGAACCCAGCAGTTGTAAAACATAAAAAAATAAATAAAAGTAATTTTTTTGCCATTCTTTTTCTTTTAAAAACCTAAATCTCGTTCAATCGCTTCCATTTCTAGAATATCTTCAGCTTCAAGTAGTGTTGGAACAATATTAATTTCATCAGGTACTTCATCAATGTCTATTCCGTTACAAAGTATCACAAAAGACATGCCGTTCTTTCTGTGCTCGTTTGATACATTCAAAAATAACAACAAATTTGCAATTGTAGTGTTAAGATTTTCAGAAAGTTGCACAACCTTATGATTATTTACAGCATGTAAGTGTTGATGAATAAAAGCAGTATAAAACGCTTCAAATGAATTTTCTGTTGAAGCGATGAGTGTATAATTTTTTGGATTTGAAATTTCCATAGGTACAATTTTAAAGGAGTTTGGTAAAACTATCTCTTAATCTGTTGTGCTAATAAATAGATGACAGCCATTCTAACTGCGACCCCATTTTCAACCTGATTTAAGATGATTGAGTTATTAGAGTCTGCAACATCACTAGTGATTTCTACACCACGATTAATGGGCCCTGGATGCATAATCACAATTTTTTTATCTAGGCTATCTAGTAGTTGTTGGTTGATTCCAAATAGTTGGGTGTATTCTCTTGTGGAAGGGAAATATTTTATATCCATTCTTTCGTGTTGTACCCGCAAAACATTTGCTACATCACACCATTCAAGTGCTTTTTTTAAATCAGTTTCTACTTCTACACCTAAGCTAGAAATGTATTTCGGAAGTAAAGTTGTTGGTCCGCAAACCTTTACTTTAGCACCTTGTAATTGCAGTGCGAAAATATTTGACAATGCAACTCTAGAGTGTAATATATCTCCAATAATGACAATCTTTTTACCTTTTACAGTTCCAAGTTTTTCTCGTATTGAATACGAATCTAATAAAGCTTGCGTCGGGTGTTCGTGTGTTCCGTCTCCCGCATTTATAATTTTAGCATCTACATGTTTAGATAAGAAAACTCCGGCTCCCACATTTGGATGACGCATCACAACAATATCAACTTTCATTGATAAAATATTGTTTACGGTATCTATTAAGGTTTCTCCTTTTTTTACTGAAGATTGACTAGCAGAAAAGTTGATAACATCTGCTGACAATCGCTTTTCTGCTAACTCAAAAGAAAGTTTTGTTCTCGTGCTATTTTCAAAAAATAAATTGGCAATTGTAATATCTCTAAGTGAAGGGACTTTTTTTATGGGCCTATTTATTACTTCTTTAAAATGATCTGCAGTTTCAAAAATAAGATCAATATCATTTTTGTTTAGATATTTTATGCCTAATAAATGGTCTACGCTTAATTGCTTCATTTTATGTGTTGTGTTCTAAATAAACTACGTCTTTGTTGTGTGTTTCTGTCCAGCAAACTTTTACTTTTTCTTGATTTATAGCATCTACTTGTCTGCCTTTGTAGTTTGGCTGAATTGGTAGATGTCTACTAAATC
>MAAC01013873.1_pt1 | contig 13024 bp, 10 predicted proteins | sample 1115981 | NCBI WGS metagenome assembly MAAC01 (sample SAMN04961126, study PRJNA320927) | seawater metagenome | isolation source: sample BD02T64 sea water enriched with oil for 64 days | place: USA:Gulf of Mexico | collected 2013-07-27 | reverse complement strand
CCTATATGTTTTGTTACTAAGCAATTGGTTTCTAATTGGCAGATAGCGTAAATAGCAGCCTCTTCATCAATCCATTCGAGTGCGCGACCACCAAATAGAGAGTTTGCGTAATTTAAATCATTGGGCATAACAAGACGACGGGAAAGAAAGCGCATAAAAAACCTTTAAGTAAATATATATCTAAAATAGTAAGGCTTATTATAGCAAGAGTTTCTGTTGATTACTGAGCATTAACTCTAATTGATGCCCGGTAATACTTATCTTGTTTCACTTCTTATTTGTGGATCGTCACAAATAATGAGAGTTGATATAAATAGTTTTTACCTATAAAAAAGCTCTCTAACAAGTAGAGAGCTTTTAACGTATTCTAGAACGAGACAGTTTAACTGTCATACTTCGTTTGATTGTAATAGCAACACTACTGAAAATAGAAAAACCTTCAATAATAATAGTCGGTGCTGATATTACAGCATTACTCGTTGGGGCTGAATTATCAATGTTACCAAAAATACAAAAAGCTTTGGAAGCTACATTAATATTCTCTGGCGCATAAATACAGTCACTACTGAACAAACTAAATATTTTAATTCGCACTTCGTGTTGGCTAAATCGTGCGTCGGTAAAGTCGATATCACTGCTGCTGAATAAACTAAAATAACGTATTTCTTTCGCCACTTTAAAAGCCCCACCACGATTACTACTACTGAAAATATTCACGATAGTATCAATATCTTCAGCTTCACCTGGCACAAAGTTAGGCGCTAAATCCTGCTTTTTATTTTCAACATAAGCTTTATCAACAGCTAAGGGGAAGTCGCTGGTTAGATCGACTAAGTCTTGATGGTTAGCCAATTCCATAGCTTGGTCTAAACGACGTTCAAAAGCCTCATAAGATAATTAGTGATTAGTGAAGTACTGCGCGAATAGGGAGACCTGCACAGATTTCAGCTTCAGCAATTAAAATTTCTTCTAAACGCTGATCAACCTCGCTTTTATCACAATATTCATAGGCAAGCTCAACAAATAAATTTTTATGCTTCTCTTCTGATTTAGCAATCGCTTCATAAAGGTCTTTATCTTTACCTTCAGGGAGTGCTTGTGAAACCAACCAGAATTTTTCATAACCACGGGCTTCAATAACTGCCGCAACAAGCAGTCTATCCATTAAAAAGAAGCTGGTACCGTTACGAAATAATGCTCGAATTTGTGTAATGTATGGGTCTTTTTTATCTTGACCTAAGGTCACATCTCGAGCCACAAGTAATTTTAATACTTGTTTGAAATGAATAAGCTCTTCAATAGCTAAATCAGTCATAGTACGGACAAGTTTAGCTTTGTCTGGATAATGAGATAACATTGCCATTGCCATACCTGAGGCCTTCTTTTCGGCCGCCGCATGGTCTTGTAAAAAACGGTTAAAGTCAGCCATTACAGCATCAACCCAATCTTGGCCAGTGTGGTGTTTTAATTCAAACATATTTACTACTCTCTAAGACAATATTTACTTGACGAAATTGGCATGATTTTACCTGTGAACTTTTCACTCTACAATAGTTAACCACTGCGCGTTTTAACAAATAGTTTTATCGCGACTATTTCTCGATCTTAATAAAGCACCTTATCAATGCGGCCTTTATTAGTAGACTCTACTTTTAAAGCATTGTTAAGGTGTTGCCAGGCTCTAACTTTACCGCCAATATTAATTTGTTTGAAACCGCCCTCTCGTGCTTTTTCTCTATCAATATTAAGAAAAGATAACATAGCGAAATAACTCGCCTCATTACTTACATCAATAGTAAGCAGATCTTGAGGTCTGTCTTTAAAATGATCAACGATCCCTTGCTGATGACGGGTGTAACAATCAAGCAAGAATTCATCATTGTTAATGTTATCTTCGGTTAATGGAGAGAAAACCTCACTATAACAACGTTTTATATGGGGGTTAAACCCTCCATCAGTGCGTTGTAGGTTTACTATCATACGTTGTAAAAGCTGCTTAATTGAAGGAAGCCAAAGTTCTGGAGCACGCGTTAAGTGAATAAATTGACTATTAGGGAAGTCTTTATCAAGTTGTTGGTAATCACAAAATATTGGCGTATCTGCTAACACCTGTGCCTGAGAAAAGGAATCTTGCGTATAAGCATTATGAGCCGTTTTAAAACCTTGTTCTAGCATTGCTAAACACACACTGGTGGTTGCCGTTCTCGGTAAACCAATAATAAAAATTTTCTCTGTCGACACTTAAGCTAAACCCTTTAAAAGTAAAGTAGACTGCAGTAAACACACTGAAATCATGTTAAAAACATGCGATTATAACTTATTTGTTGGGCGCTGTTGAATTTTGATGTTCAAAGTTGGTTCAATTAAGTGCTTTTAGAACGTACCTTAAAAAATATGAACGCTATCATGCATAAGAAAGACATAAATAGCTGCATAAATATCGACAAAATTCAATAAATATCTATATAACAAACGTCCAATTGACAGTGATCAATAAATGCCTTATTTATGAGAGCATACTGAATATATACCTAGTACATAACGAGTAAATATTAGCCAAGGAAATTTCATGACAGCACAAGACGAGCAACGTGATAGTGTCAAATGGGGTGATTACTTACAATCAGGTAATCGTATTTTTATCGGCTCCAATGCCGCCGTACCTAATGCCTTAATAGATGATTTGATAGCCAATAGCCAAGGGCTACATGATATTGAGACCGTTCATATTTTAACTTTATCTGAGAATGTTTGGGCTAAAGCTGAACATAAAGACTTATTTAAAGTAAATAGTTTATTCATTGGTGGTAAAAACATTCGTGAAGCTATCGCCGAGGGTCGTGGAGATTATACCCCTTGCTTTATTTCTGATGTCCCACGTTTATTTAATGAAAATAGTTTACCGCTTGACGCTGCACTGATCATGGTGAGTCCACCGGATGAATACGGTTACTGTTCATTAGGGGTTAGTGTCGATATTGTTTCTGCTGCAGTAAAAGCTGCTAAGTATGTTATCGCCCAAATAAATCCTAAAATGCCACGTACCAATGGACATAGCTTTGTCCATGTGAATCAAATTCATAGCTGGATAAATGCTGAGCAAGATTTACCACAGCTTTTTGCCCCTGAAATGGACCGACGTACTGAACAAATAGGTCAATACGTTGCTATGTTAATAGATAATGGTGCTACCTTACAAATTGGTATAGGTAAAATCCCCGAAGCAGTATTAACCTATTTAGGTAATCATAAAGACTTAGGCATTCATAGTGAAATGATCTCAGATGGCGTGATTGATCTCATGCTAAAAGGGGTTATCAATAACCGCAGAAAAACCTACCACAAAGGCAAAGCCGTAGTAACTTTCTGTATTGGCAGCCAAAAACTATATGACTTTGTTGATGGTAATCCTCACATTGAGTTTTATCCTTCAGAACATGTTAACTCACCCGTTAAAATTGCCAAAAATGACAATATGGTGTCAATCAATAGCGCCATTGAAGTCGATTTAACCGGACAAGTGGTTTCTGACTCTATTGGTTATCAATTCTATAGTGGCATTGGTGGACAAGTAGATTTTGTTCGTGGTGCTTCTTTAAGTAAAGGAGGTAAGGCAATTATAGCCCTACCTTCCACCACGAAAGATGGTACAACGTCTCGTATAGTTGCCCATATAACTGAAGGGGGTGGCGTGGTTACTTCACGAGGACATGTTGCCTTTGTCGTTACTGAGTTTGGTATCGCTTCATTACAAGGTAAAAGTATTCGTGAGCGCGCACTTGAGCTAATTCGTATCGCACATCCTAAATTTAGAGATAAATTACTGAGCGATGTTCGTAAACATTATTGGGTGCCTGAGTATCAAGAAAGTTCTCCTAGCTCAGTGCCTGAACTAGGCACCATAGAAATGAAGCGCTTTAATTTTGCTGATATTAATTACACCTTAAGGGCATTAGCGCCGGCTGATGAACGTAAATTACAAGAGTTTTTCTATTCTCATAATAAAGAAACCTTAATCATGCGCTACAACCATCACATTACTCAGATGACACGTGAAAAATCTTGTAATTTGGTCAGTGTAAATCAGCACACAGATCTTGCTTTGTGCTTTACCAAGAAAAACTCTTTAGGCGAATCGATACAAGCGGTTGCTCGATATTATTTCATTGAAAGTATTAATAGCGGTGAGGTCGCTTTTGTTATCAAAGAAAGTCTACGCGGCCGCGGCATGGCAAGTACCTTATTGGGTGAAATGATCGCTATTGCTAAAATTCGTAAGCTTGATAGCTTAGTTGCCTGTGTACGACGAGATAATGGCTCTATGTTAAAAGTTTTCGAACGTTCGGGTTTTGTACGCCAGCCAAGTGAAGATTTTGATGAAGTTAGTTTAAAACTATCGCTAACTAATTCAGAAACGGGTGATACTGAAAAACACTAAAATAATAAGGGATAATTATGCCAGTAGGAATAATAGGCCACTATCGATGTGGTGAACATAATATGGGTGAGCATCACCCGGAAAATGGTAAGCGCTTAACGGCCATTTCAGATCAATTAATTCGTAGCGGCTTAGACTATGTCGTGCGTCAGTTTGATTCAAAACCTATTGATAAAAGCTTGCTAGCCTTAGCGCACACGCAAGAACATATTGATTTTGTTTTTGATAATGCACCGAGTGAAGGCGAAGAAAACTTTACGGTAGGTGAAGACTCTGTGATGAATGAAAAAACACTCACTTCTATTTTATATTCAGCTGGCGCTGCTGTTGATGCTGTGGACTTAGTGATGGAAGGTATCTTAGGTGCTGCATTTTGCGCTACAAGACCTCCTGGTCATCACGCAGAGCATGATAAAGGCATGGGTTTTTGTTTTTTCAACAACGTTGCCGTGGCAGCAGCTTATGCTAAACAAAAGTATGGTTTAAAACGTGTAGCTATCGTAGATTTTGATGTTCATCACGGGAACGGTACTGAAGATATTATAAGAAATCACTTTAATGCAACACCAGAAGATGACAAAGGCTATCTTTTTTGCTCAAGCTACCAATATCCGCTCTATCCATTTGAAATTCAAGAGAGTGATACGCCACCGATAATCAATACACCGTTAGCGGCAACGACTAAGGGTGAACAGTTCCGTGAAAAATTAACGGCACACTGGTTACCTGCCTTGCATAAATTCAAACCTGAGTTGATCATTATCTCAGCGGGTTTTGATGCACATATTGAAGATGAGATGTCACACGTTAGCTTAACTGAGGCAGATTATCGATGGATCACCGATGAACTTAAAGTCATCGCTGATGAATATGGTAAAGGCAGAATTGTTTCTGTGCTTGAAGGCGGTTATGCGCCAAGTGCGTTAGGAAGAAGTGTCGTTGCTCATGTTAATGGTTTAATTGGTAACTAATTTACTTTCAACTGTCATTCATTTAGAATTTCTCTCAATAAAAAAGCCAATAAGTCATGTCACTTATTGGCTTTTATTTTGAAGTATTGTTCATTAATTGATTAAGTAAAAATTCTAATTTACTAGAAATACCAAGCTAGAGACAACTGTGCATGGTCATCATTACTTAAGGTATAAAGTAAGTCATTAGGTTCGTTGCTTTGTAATAACCGCACATCAAAACTAGCAATAAAATTATCTCCAAAACGACGACTAGCTTCAATAAGGAAACTAAAAGCGTTGTGGTCTAAATCACTGCCAAACCCCATGAGTAGCTCGCTACTTTGCATGTCGTTAAAGGCTAACCTGGCCCCTAAAAACAAATCATTTTGCATTAATGAGCCTTGCGCGCCAAGGGCGACCTCACCACGAGAATCCCAGCTATGCTCCATCAATAGACCTAAGTCGAGATTCGAATCAAACACACCAATAAAGCTGTATTCAAAACCCGCTTGCGTTGCCCAGAAATCTTCCACACTAGTACTGCGATAAATACTTTCAAATTTCCATAACCAGTCACCTAGGGTAGCTTGAACATCAACACCTAGCTGATCCATTTGAGCATAGTATTGTTGTAGAGAGGATTGCACTAAACTCGACGATGGCGCTTGTGGTGATGGACTTAAATAAGCCTCTCTATTGGTACCATGAAACCAATAAGCACCTAGGTCAAAGTCACCAACACTATGTGCCCAACGAAGCGCAAAATCTAGATGCTGTTGACCCGCAGACGATTCATAACTGACATTATCTTCATCAACAACTAAAGGTCCACGTAAACGCCCTTCTTCACCAGCATAGGTTCTCTCACGAAAGCCTGGCAGTAAAAACACATCAACAATACCCCAGTCATTAACCAGTGATAAGTTGAGCATTTGCTGACCGAGTTTGTCTTCGCCATCAAAATCTTCTACGCCATCAGTTTGGTTTATCACGTCAACCAAGTGTTGAAATTCGGTAACGCCCCAAAACTCTTTGCGAATACCAACGCGTAATTCCCAATCATCACTGGCATGAATATAAGCAAGTTCACGAATATCACCATGAGTTCGTTGATCATCATGACTATCAACGCGATAAAATGGCGTAAATAAAAGGCTGTCACTACCATCATTCCACTGCCAATAAAGCTCAGGCTCTACCGAGAAAGATGTTTGGCTATGACTCAATTGATCAGAATAAAGTGCATCTTTAAAAAAGTAACGCTGCTCAAGGGCAATATTACCTGATGCCTCAAATTCAACGTCACTTGCTACCTCACTGGCAGAGAGAGGGTTACTAAGCACTAAGCTTGCGCATACGGTCATAGCGGTTACAGACAACTTAGCCTTGTTACCTAACACTTTACTTAAGGTTTTAGTTAAAGGCATATTTGAATACTTATTTAAAACCTTACTTAAAGACTCATTTAAAGAAAAGTGCATCAGCTTAGCGCGCTCGTTTTAATGAGTTACGATTAAAGTCACTGTCTGACAAACCTGTTTTAAAAGCATAATTAGTCCATTTAAGCTCAGTGCTTTTGCCATTTTGATGATTAATCATTTCTTGGATATCTGCACGCCAATGCTTGGCTATATATTGCTTATATCCTTTAAAAGATAAGGTTTTTAATAATGAATCTTTACGATCATAAAAATCAATTTTATGAACACGGTACTCTTCATTATCAATCCAGACTATGCGTCGAGTGTAACCTGAATTTTCATCCGCTGGGTATTGCTCTACTTTGAAGTTTTTAAAACCATTCAATTCTTCTTCACCTAAATATTTATAAGTGTACTTTTCAACTTCAAAGGAACTTAAATCTTCAAAAGCAAATTCAGAGCCCATAAAAGGTCCCGATTTATTACGTGATGAAATACGTTTAACACGTTTTAATGCCGGTAAAAATAACCATTGCTCATCAGATTTAACCGGATGAGAGAAGCTCAAAAATGCGGTGCCTTTTACATCTCGCGGTTTATTGAATATTGTTAAACTTTTATCACCATCATCAATAACTTCTAATGATTTCATCTTAATTTCACGAATACTTTCTTGGCCCTGCTTATTGCGTAATAACATCAGCATATCCGCAGTACTGTCTTGCCAGCCTAAATCACGCTTTTTAGCTTCCAAAGAAATATCTAAGCCTTTTTGCTCTTCTGCAGTCAACGCAAAAGAAGTATTTGAAACAATCAATAAACTGAGTGCAGATAAAGCACTAATCAGTATTTTTTTAGTTAACATGTAAAAATCCTTATAAAGTTTTATCATCTTAATTGATAAATTTTTTTGATAAATTGCGCTCTTTTAAACCGCTTTAATTGTTTTATTAGTTAGTACTTCAGCAGTAGATGTTGCACTATTTTTTGCTTCATTCTTGCTCTTATCTAATAACATCAATAATGGAGGCAGGAATAGAAAGTCAACCACAAGTGCTACAAAGATAGTTAGTGCGGTTAAGAAGCCCATATCGGCATTCATTTTAAATGATGATTGTGCCAAAACTGTAAACCCAGCAACTAAAACAAAAGTGGTCACCCAAAGCGCTCTACCAACATTATCAAAAGCATAATGTACCGCTTCTTTGGTACTGGCATTTTTGTCACGTCTTGCATGAAGGTACTTACTTAAAAAGTGAACCGTATCATCAACAACAATCCCTAGAGTCATACCAATAACAACCGATAAACCTAGACCTACTTGCCCACTGTATAATCCCCAAATACCAAAACCTATAGCCGCGGGAGCCAAGTTAGGTAATAAACTGATAAGGCCAAAGCGCCAACTTTTTAACGCCACACCTAATAAAATTGAAATCAGAATTAGCGCCAGTGTTGTGCCAATTAACATGCTGGTAATGTTACGTTGACCAATATGGGCAAACATTAAACTAGGGCTAGCAAAATCTACTTCATACTGAGGTGCATGCTCACTGAACCACTGGATCATGTCTTGCTCAACAGTAATCAATTCGTTACTGGTCATATTCTTAAAGGTAGCCACAATTCTTGATGATGATTTATCAACATCTAATTGGTTATTTAAATCTAAGCCATAAGGTAAAGACATTTCATACAGTAATAGATACTGTGCTGACATTTCTTGACTGTCTGGTAATTTATACCAATTAGGATCGTCACCGTGCATATTTTTATTTAAACGTTTTAATGTATCGGTTATGGTATTTACGTGATCAGTTTCTGGGCGTGCACGTAACCAATCACTAAAGTCTGACACACTGTTCAAATATTTAGGATTATTTATTCCGCTTGCTTCACCAGTTTTAACCGAAATTTCAACCAGCATCATGCCTGATAAGTTATCTTGCATAAAATCAGTCGCCACTCGATACGGCACTGTTTCATCAAAGTACTTCACAAAATCATCATTAAGCTCATTATTAGGTATGAACATAATAGAGGCGATGATAAATACACTGGTTAGCGGTAATAAGGCTTTACGCTTGGCTATAACAAAATCTGCCAATTTAGCCATGATATCTTTTTTATTTTCTGGCTGCACTTTAACGCGTACTGGTAATACTGTTAGCAATGCAGGGAATATAGTAATAGAAAAAACAAACGCCAACATTACACCAATCGCAACTAAGTTTCCTAAGTCTCTAAACGGTGGTGAATCAGAGAAGTTCATACTTAAAAAACCAATAGCAGTAGTTATACTGGTTAAAAAGATTGGCTGTAAATTTATTTTTATACTGCGTGCAATCGCCGTACGCTTATCAGCGCCTTGGCGCATCTCATAAAACATAGAGGTTAAAATATGAATACAATCAGCAACAGCCAACGTCATAATCATCGTAGGTGCTGATGATGATGGTCCGGTTAAATAAAAGCCTAACCATCCGGCAAGTCCCATAGTAGTAACAATACTCATAATAATAATAAGTACGGTAGATATGGTACCTGTTATGGTTCTTAGCAATAAACCTATGGTAACGATAACAACAAGAAACATCAGTGGAATAAGGGTTGAGCTATCACTAATTGAAGACTCACCAAATGAAGTATTCATCATCACCATGCCTGAAAGATAAACGTCAAGCTCTGGATGCTGTGCTAAAAACTGAGTTTTAATAGCGCGAACACTGGCAGCAACTTCTGGCGTTTCGGCCATAGGGTTAAGACCTGGAAACTGCACAGTAACGTTAACAATAGAAACATGGCCCGTTTGAGAGATAATTTTATTAACTAATAACGGTTCACTGATAGCTATTTTTTTTATCTTTTCAAGCTTATCGCGGGTTAAGTTTTTAGTCGACATCACAAGATCTTCAACGATCATGTCATCTTCTTCAGCATAGGTATATTGGAAGTTAGTAACCGAATCAACCCGAGTTGAATACGGTACTTGCCAACTTTCTTTAGTTAATACTTTTAACGCCGCTAAATGCTCAGCAGTAAAAACATTGCCATCTTTAGGCACAACAACAAAAGAAACATTATCGCTTTTGTTGTAGACCTTTTGCATCGATTCAAAAGCCGTTAATTGTGGATTTTCTTCACTAAAGAACACCCTATAGTCATTTTTAAATTCTAACTTTTGTGCTCCTGTCCCCGCCAGCACCATAAACGTAATACAAACAAGTATCACCCAAAATGGATTTTTGCCGACAAAATTGTAGAGTTTGTCTCTCATCGCTAAGTCCTTATTTATCTTTATAAAAGAAGTATTTCATTGATGACGAATCGTCACCATACAGGTCAAAAAAAGGCGGTTACTCACCGCACATCATTGGTATTTATTTAGCTAAAACTATCAAAGTTTAGCTCACGCCCTTTTGCTTTAATTTGTGCTAATTCTTCTGGAAATAATTCAGCTAAAGCTATTTTTAGTTCTGCACAATGGCTTCTGTCTTTTGTAAAAGGTTTCCATCCCATGCCGTCATAAAGCATGTTACTGAGGTTAAAAAGCTCACGTTCTACAATCAAACTCGTTCTACCACTACACTGTTCAACTTCACTTGAAAGCAGAGTAATAGCGCCATAAGCCATAGACCAGTTACTAAAACATAGTTGCTGTATATCCATATTCATAGGAAGTTCTAGGCTGCTATCAGCTAAGCCGTCTTCTACAATGCCGTGGATAGACGTCATCAACTTAATTTCTAATCGCTCTCCCTCATTAATGTGCTTTTCACTTGATTTTCCCACAACGTTAGGCGATTTTGCGCACAGCACTGTTTGAAACAATGCTGGGTATAACATCGCATAAATAAGGTAAGAGAAATTTAACAACAGCATTCTAGAACGTGCACAGCCTTTAAATTGGTATGCGCGGTGAAAAAGATCGCCAAGTACTTTGATAGAATGATTACTAATAGCTAACAGTAAATCTTCTTTACCGACAAAGTGTTTATAAACAGTGCCTTTTGAGAAAGGTACTTGGGTAACAACCTTATCCATCGTAAGATTTTCTATACCATTTCGTTGGATAAGTAATACGGCTGTATTGATAATCAAAAGCTCTCTTTCCTTAAGGGCTTTATCATCAAGTAATTTTGGTGGTGTCATAAGATCATCTACATTTAACAATGACGAATCGTCACTGACGTTTCGTCATCATATAGCAAATGTAACTATAGTCAATACATTTGTAACCAAAATGTACAAACAAAACAGCAGGTATAATAATACCAACCAGACTAACTAAGTGATCTTTTTAAATGGTCTAAATATCCAATAACATCTTTGTTTTCAATCCCAATAGCCAGCTATTACTCAATCAAACGCCTTGTTCTTGAAAATTTACCCTAATTAAAATTTGGACCATTAATTAATCTGATTGGTATAAGAAGTTTTATAGAATTTATTTAAAATTAATTAATTTTTTGTCGGGCTTTTCGTCTGCTATTCAAGACAATGCAGTTACCTAGTCATGAATGGTTAACATGCGCTTAAGAGAACTCAATTGTTATAAGTATATTTGGTTGGGAATAACTGCCATTGAATAATATTGTGGATGAAGTATATATTTGTAGGAGGTTGGCTGAGTTAGAAAGAATGACTGATAGAGTATAGGGATAAAGATTATTTATCCCTATAAATAGAAACCGTCTAACCGAAGATAGCTCTCATCAAACCAATAACATGTTCAACACTCTTGCCATCTTTTACTTGTTTGAGAATGGTATCTCGCTTAGTTTGAATGTACTCAGGTACACCCTCTTCAGCTAAAGCTTGATCAACAACTTCTTCTGGTGTTAGCTTGATACGACCACGACGACCTGACTTGTAGCTACTTTCAACGCTATTTAACTTCTTATCACGAATACGTAAATAATTAGAGGTAAAGGCAAAGTCTTCATCGGCAAACATAAATAAGTCGACTAAAATTGCGCGAACTTTCCAAAGCTTTAATTCTCGCTCATCTTCGGGTGCACCTTGATGCCACCAAGCAAAAGTTCTTAAAGTACCGATCATATCCTGCCAGTAACTTTCAAAATCAAAACTATTAAATTTGGCTATTGATAAACCTTGGCAAAGCACTTCAATTTTTGCATTTGTTAGCGCAATAAATTGATCTGGACGTTTCATCGCTAATAAACGTGTAGCTGCTGCTAATGGTGCTTTTTCACCAGCTTCTTTATCAACAGTATAATCGTTAAATATTTTTTTATAGCTTTGAACAAATTGCTGGTATTGCTTAGGTGTTACATCACCTGAATCTGGAATATGACTTAGTGCCGTATCAAAGCTTTCAGGTTGCTGCGCTAATAATATATGAAAAACTTTAGCGCCTTTCGTTGAAGCAAACCATTCAACATCAAAATTATATTGGGTATGACAATGTTGGTTAGTATGTTTACCTGCAAAAGCTAGGCGTTCAAGCTCTGTCATTTCAGCTAAGCTTTTACTCTTTATTAACTGAATATAATCTAGCAGGGCTAACCGCTCTTCTAACGCATGTAAAGTCGCTTGTTGTTCAACAAAAGCGGTAAATATTGGCCATGGTGCAATGCGCGCCATTTTGAACTGACTTACACTAGCACCTAGCACAAGCACTTGCTCTAGCTTTTTCAAGATCGGCAGTTGCTGCTCTTCAAGCAGGCTCATGTTAATTCGGTTACGGCAGATATCAATCAACTCAGTACACCAGCCAAGATAGTCCTCAGGCCTATTTTCAACTTTAACCGCCATTAGGTTTAAAGTTAATTCAGTAACATGCTTTAATGCATTTTGGTATGAAGCACTTTCCGCTTCACTTAGTGCCATTTTTACAGGGGAAGATAACAACTTTCTCATTAGAGAATAAAACTCCAGAATTACATCAGTTCAAATAGGCGATTACAAATCAAATCACAGTGGAAATTAGATATTTAGAAAAGCAAAAAGCCCGACTCTTTCGAATCGGGCTTCTCAAAATAGAAGTTTAGCAATGTCCCGCTACGCTCTCACATGGGCTTATCTGCAACATAAGTCACACTACCATCGGCGCAATTGCGATTCACTATCAAACTTAAATAGAAGTTTAGCAATGTCCTACTCTCACATGGGAACTCCCACACTACCATCGGCGCAACTGCGTTTCACTTCTGAGTTCGGAAAGGGATCAGGTGGGACCACAGCGCTAT
>MAAC01018976.1_pt1 | contig 13027 bp, 12 predicted proteins | sample 1115981 | NCBI WGS metagenome assembly MAAC01 (sample SAMN04961126, study PRJNA320927) | seawater metagenome | isolation source: sample BD02T64 sea water enriched with oil for 64 days | place: USA:Gulf of Mexico | collected 2013-07-27 | reverse complement strand
TTGGTCATTTTATAATCGGTTTCTGTTTCTAATCCCCAATACACATCTACCTCAGCACTTGGTTCTGTAAATGGAAAGTAAGAAGGACGTAACCGAATCTTAGATTTCCCAAACATCTCAGTGGTAAAATATTGTAAGGTTTGTTTTAAGTCGGCAAAACTAACGCCTTTGTCCACATATAACCCTTCTACTTGATGAAAGAAACAATGTGATCTCGCTGAAATAGCCTCATTACGATATACTCTACCTGGAGATATCGTACGAATTGGTGGCTTATTATTTTCCATATAACGAACCTGTACAGATGAAGTATGCGTTCGTAATAATACATCTGGATCTTTTTCAATAAAAAAGGTATCCTGCATATCTCTTGCTGGATGATATTCTGGAAGATTTAACGCTGTAAAATTATGCCAATCGTCTTCAATTTCTGGGCCTTCAGATACATTAAATCCAATGCGAGAAAAGATATCGATAATCTTATTTTTCACAATTGAAATTGGATGCCTAGAACCTAAACTTACAGGTTCTCCCGGTCGAGTTAAATCTCCATAAATACCTGATGAATCTTCGGTATTGGTAAGAGATATTTTTAAAGAATTGATTTTTTCTTGAGCTGTAGTTTTTAGTTTATTGATGGTTTGTCCAAATTCCTTTTTTTGATCATTAGGTACTTCCTTAAATGCAGCAAAAAAGTCATTCATCAATCCTTTTTTTCCTAAATACTTAATTCGGAAAGTTTCTAACTCTTCAAGAGATTTAGCTTCAAATACCTCAATCTCTGCAATATGCTGCTTTATTTTACTAATCATAACTCAAATTCTTTCAAAGGCGCAAAATTACGTTTTTACTATTGGTAGCACAACTAAAATGATAGAAAAGAGGGGAAGGAAAATGTTAGATTGCTTTGCTTACTTCGATACGTCCCGATGAAAAATCAGGACACTCAGTAAACTAAATATTTCAATCACTTTATCATTCAACATTCTGCTTTCGATATTAAGTTTTCTTTTTCCGTTTACTTCGATACATCCCGATGAAAAATCGGGACACTCAGCAAACTTTAATTATACTCTAATCCGTCTTCGGTCTCCCGTCATCTGTCTTTTAAATAACTTCCTTCTCCACAAAATACAGAACAATAGCTTCTTTCATTAACACAGATTGTTCTCCAGCTTTTAAAGGGGGTAATTTTTCTAAAACCGTATAATGAGGCCATCCCTCTTCATCAAAATAATCGAAAGCATAATAACCAAAAGGTTCTAATAACCTACAAATTGCAATATGCATCAAATTAATTTTTTCATCCTTCTTAAAGTCAGTATTCAGTTTTCCTAATTCTTGAATTCCTATAATATAAATGATCGCATCTAAATCTAAGGTATCACCATCTGCAAATTTAGTGCTGATAAGAGTAACTACTTCCTCCCATTGTTCTTTTAATTTCTCGTCTCTAGCCATTTTTTATATTTTATTTTCAGGATTACAAAGATACATTCCTTGACAAACTCTTTTAGTATCTTTACCCTAAATACTTTTTATGAACTTAATGGATATTATTTTAGGAATCATTTTAATTCTCTCTTTCGTAAGTGGAATGAAAAAAGGATTATTTGTTACCCTCGCTTCTCTTATCGGATTGGTTTTAGGACTGATTGGCGCTATTTATTTTTCAGAATTTGCAGCAGGATATCTTTATGAATGGCTGAACTGGAGTGAACAAACAATTAACATAGCTGCAAGATTGGTTACTTTTATCAGCATTGTTATCTTGGTTTCTTGGGCTGGAAAGTTCTTGACAAAAATGGCAGACTTTGCCTTTCTAGGGATATTTAATAAGATTTTAGGAGGCGTTTTTAATGTACTTATCTCAGCCTTTATTCTTAGTGTAATCTTTATGTTTTTTACCCATTGGAATCCGACAGATTATGAAATCCCTGAAGAAAGAAAAGACAATTCTTATTTGTTTGATCCTATAGCTTCCTTAGCCCCAATGTTGCTTCCGGATATTATGGAAGAAGTGGAGAATTTTGAAATTCCTGAGGATATCATGGATGATTTTAATCTTAATGAAGAAAAACAAAACTCAAAAGAACAAGTCGACACAACAGATCTAAAATAATTAAACATGGGTAAAGAAATTATAAAAGAGTACAAAAACGGAGACTTAACCATAGTTTGGAAACCTTCTTCATGTATTCACGCTGCAGAATGTGTAAAAGCATTGCCTAATGTTTACAATCCAAAAGCAAAACCATGGATTGTTATGGAAAATGCTAGCACTGAAGAGCTTATTGCTCAAATAAAGAAATGCCCATCTGGTGCATTAAGTAGTTATAGAAATAACGAAAAACCACAAAAGAACGATATTATGGAAACAAAAGTTGATGTTTTAGAAAACGGCCCATTATTAGTACATGGAAGATGTATGGTAAAAAACATAGATGGTCAAGTTGAGGAAAAGGATAAGGTAACTGCTTTTTGTAGATGTGGTGCTTCAGAAAACAAACCTTATTGTGATGGAGAACATAAAAAAATTGATTTTAAAGGATAACAATTGTTGATTGTTGAATTATAGCAAGAATATAGGTTACTGAGTGTCCCGATTTTTCATCGGGATGTATCGAAGAAACCTAGTTATTTAAAAAATGAGCAAACTAAAAAAAGTAAAAAGATTGTTGCTCGCAACAGAGATAGACATGGGCGGTTTCCCTGTAAAACAAGCTTTGCCAACACAAAAAGTAGATCGAGTGGATCCCTTTCTATTGCTTCACCATGCACGTACTCAATATTATAATGACCGTCCTGCAAAAACTCAAGGAATTGGACCTCATCCTCATCGAGGTTTTTCTCCTGTAACTTTTGTGATAGAAGGGGAAGTACATCATAGAGACAGTCGTGAAAACAACCAAATTGCAAAAGAAGGAGAAGTACAATGGATGCATGCTGGTATGGGAATTATACATAGCGAACGACCTTCAGAAAACTTAGCGGCAAATAATGGAGTTCAAGAAATTATTCAGGTTTGGATCAACAGCCCTGCAGATAAAAAATGAAAGAGCCCTTTTATAGACATCTTTCAAAAAGTGATATTCCTGTACTAGTTTCTGAAGACCAAAAAATTACCAACAAACTTATTGCCGGAGAATATAAAGGTAAAAAGAGTATGCTCCCAACTGAAAGTGACTTATTAATTATTTGGGGGAAATCTAAAAAAAATGGTGAGCAATTCATTAATATTCCTAGCGAATTTAACACGATGCTTTATTTAATAAAAGGAAGTATGAGGGTTAAAGGATATGGTTTGGTGGATGCTGAAAACTTACTAGTTTTTGAAAAAGAAGGAAATGCTATTGAAATATCTTTTTATGAAAACTCTCAATTTTTACTACTCAGCGGAGCTGCAATCCATGAAAAAGTTTCACAAAGTGGTTCTTTTGTAATGAATTCTCAAACCGAAATTTTGGAAGCAATGCGAGATTATCAAATGGGGAAAATGGGGGTTTTAATTGAAGAAAAATAAGATAAAAGACTACTTCGCTTTTAGACAAAAGAGAAAAGACTGTAAATAACAAGCATTCCCCTTTTAGGAATGATTAATATTAATTCGAAAAATAAGGTATTAAAAAATTAGAGTTCTTTTAGGTCTGTTATAGGAATCCATCCATCTTTACCATTTGCTATTTCTATCCGAACCCAGTCGGTATCTTTAGCAATGATTTGAACTTTGGTTCCTTCATGCAATTTAAAAGAAACTTCGCTTCCTAGGTTAGGCTCGCTTTTTACATCAATAATTTCAGAAAAAATTATGGCGGGTTGGTCTTTTACAGTATCCTCAAAAGTTGAAAATGCCATAGAAAATGCCATTCCTATAAGTAAGAATGAAAATAACGCACTTACAAAAAACGCTCTTTTTTTTCTTTCGGAATATGAAAAATAATAAAGCAAAAACAACAATACAAAGCTCATTGCAAACACAACTACCACTATTGCCCAACCATCAAATGTGAGTAAATCTGAAACGGTATGGTACCATTTATAAAAAATGGTTTTAGGTAAGGGTTCAATATCATCTACGGTTGCATTTTGAGCAAAGGCAAGATTGTTTTTTATATCCCCATCATTGGGAGCTAACTCCAATGCTTTTTCATAATAATAAATACTAGGCCCAATGTTGTTCAACTTATAATGAGCGTTTCCTAAGTTATAATATAAGGAAGCAGAATGTTGATCATTCTCTAAAATTTTCACCCAAGAATTAACAGCCTCCATATATTTCTCGGCTTTGTAAAGTTCCTTTCCTTGTTCAAATAGAGGACCGCTTTGTGAAAAACTTGTCATAGATATAAACAGTACAAATATGACTAGCACACGTTTTAAAAACCCTTTATATGTAAATCCTTCTCTCATTACTAGTTCATCTGTTTGTCTATACTCGAAATAACACTTACTGCTTTTTTATAATCCTGATTTATCGTAACGTCAGAGGTTGGCGTATATCTTGCAAACTCACAACTTTTTAATAAACTTACAAATACAGTTACCACATCTTCATCTACGCTCTTTTTTGAAAGTAATGTGGCTATTTTTTCTTTTGAAAAGTCAGAAGTCACAATATCTAATTTCGCTTTAAGATAATTATGCAAGGCTCTTTCTAAAGCTTCATAAAAAGCTTCTTGTTTTCCAATATTCTTTTTTGCTTCCGATAAATATTTTTTTGCCAATTTAGTTGCTTTCCGAAGTCGTTTCCCATCTATATCATTCAAATGTTTTTTTCTTCTATTTCCTCCAATTATAAATAAAGGGATTAATAAAAATGGAGCTCCTGTCAACCACCAAAATAAAGTAGATTTAAAAAATGCTGGATGGTTTGTAGGTTTTAAATCGGCTTCTAATTTTATATATTTAAATTGGTCATTAGATTGCACTATTTCCTTGGAAGTATTTGTAATTCCTCCATCAGAGATTGTTTGATTGGGCACCGGTCCATTTTCTACATTTATAATAATCTCATCTGAAGAAATGGTTTTATAAGATTCTGTTTTTAAATCAAAATAAGAAAACGCTATAGGTCTTATAGGGTAAACCCCTTTATATTGCGGAATAACAGTATAAGACTCTCCAACAAAACCATTCATTCCTTTGCTATTCGTTTTTACTTTATTATCTGTAACAGGTTCATAAACCTCCAAGGAACTAGGAAGGTTTAAAGAGGGTAAATCAAATAGTTTTAGATTTCCATTTCCAGTAATTTTTGTTTTTAACTCTAAGGATTCGTTTGCATTTAATGAATTTTTATTGGTAAACACATTGAACTGAAATTCTCCAACTGCGCCAGTAAAATCATCTGGTCTCCCTTGTTCTGGAAGCGGCTTTACAGAAATGGTTCTAGCTCCTGCCGAAATAGTTTTGTTTACACGAGTCATTCTTCGCCTTCCAAAAACATCTCTGGTGTTTCCCTGTACATCAATAGGCACATCAAGGGTTAATGGTTCAATGGTGAGCTTTCCTGTTTTTTGTGGATATAATACTGTTCGTTTTAAAATTACATAACGATAGGGTTTCCCTTGATAAGTCCCTTCGTATATCTGAGATTTTCCTCTGTTTTCAATATTCTGACTCCAAAAATCTGCATACTTTGGAGAGTCTATCTCTCTCCAGCTACTTGTAATACTTACATTATTGGAAACATATAGCTTATAAACAATGGTTATCGCTTCGTTTAAATAAGGTTTCGTATTAGAAATTTCTGCAACTAAGTGTACATTTTCACTTGCAACATAATCGGCATTATTGCCATTCTTAGGTTTAGATACTGCAGCAGTAATTACAACTTTTATTGGAAGTGTTTTATAAATTTCATTTCCTATCTCTATGGTTGCCTGTTTAATGGTAAACTTCCCTTGTGCCTTCGGAGATAAAAAATAGGAATAGGTTTTAGAATAACTTCTCTTACCGTTTATATAAGAATTGCTAATAGATTGGTTAGGACCTCCAACTACCTTAAAACCTTCAAAATTTGGAGGATTGAAGTTATCCCCGTCTTTATTCATTTCAAAATCTACTCGTAATCGTTCGTTAATTCCAAGGGTGCTTTTGCTCACTTTAGCAACAAAGCTTACTTGGGCTTTTGCAAATCCAAAGCTTAACATCAACAATAGTATGTAGATAGATTTTAACTTCATTACCAATCCTTCTCCGTTTTTACTTTTGTGCCTTTTTGTTTTTCAGCATTAATTTTATCTTGAACTTTCTTTTCTTCATTATTCATAGCCTCTAACAAGTTTTTAACTTGTTGCGGAGAAAGCTGACCAGGAACTGGAGGTGGAGGTTGTTTATTTTCCTTTTCATCTTTTGGCTCATCAGGTTTTCCTTTGTCCTCATTATCTTCACCATCTTTTTTATCTTCCTCTTCTTCTCCTTTATCATCTTCTTCTTTTTCGTCTCCATCTTCTCCATCCTTTTTATTATTCTCGTTTTCCTCTTCGTTTTCTTCCTCCTTCTCGTCTTCCTTATCTTCATTTTCATCATCTCCCCCACCGTTTTTCTCTTGATCTTCTAAAAGCTCTTTAGCCAATGCTAAATTGTAACGAGTTTCATCATCTTTTGGATTATTTCGTAAAGCACTTTTATAAGATTCTACCGCTTCTTGGTATTTTTTCTCATTCATATAAGTGTTCCCCAAATTGTGAAACGCTTTATGCTTGTTTGGTTTTGTGTCTGCTACAGCGGTTGCTTGTTTAAAACGATTCATCGCAGTAGCATTCATTTCTTTATTATAATATGCAGTACCCAAATTATATTTTCCGGTATCTTCTTTTGGGTTTAATGAAATAGCTTTTCTATATTCCGCTTCCGCTAAAGGAAAATTATCATTCTTCATTTCAAAGTTAGCTTCACTAAGCAGCTCTTGAGATTTTTTGAGTTGCTGTTGCTTTTCTTTGTCTTCTTGTGCGTTAATTGAATTAAATGTGCTTAGAATAATAACTAACAATAAGAATAAATTATTCCGTAGATTTTCCTTTCTGAAACCTAGAATCTTATTAAAAAACCCAGTGCTTTCTAAAGAATTAAAACTGTATGTTATGTTTTTATTAATCCTCATTAAATAAATTTAATTTTTTAAGCCAGCCCGTTTTTCTTTCTAATAACAATACTTCCAATACTAATAAAAATAATGCAAGCCCTAAAAACCATTGAAAACGATCTTTAAAATCTGTAAACTGTTTGGCTTCAAATTCCTTTTGATTCATACCATTTAAAATTGCAGTAACTTCTTCTACTACTTTTTTGGTATTGCTGCCGTCGATATACTTTCCGTTTGCTTTACTCGATATTTCGATTAAAGTTTCGGTGTTTAATTTTGTAATTACTTGCTCGTTATTATTGTCTCTTTTATAATGTTGTAAAATTCCATTTCGCTTAATGGGTATAGGTCCTCCTTTATCAGTCCCAATTCCTATAGTATAAATACGAATTCCTAGGTTGGCAGCTTCGTTTGCTATAATCGAAATATTCCCTTCATGATCTTCTCCATCCGATAAAATAAACAAGACCTTGTTTACTTGGTCTTCATCATTATAATAGGTTTCAGCCATTTTAATAGCTTCTGTAATTGCAGTTCCTTGCGAAGACACCATATTGGTGTTCATGTTGTTTAAAAATAGCTTTGTTGCAGAAAAATCAGTTGTTATAGGTACTTGCGGAAAAGCACTCCCTGCATAGCCTATAATTCCTACTCGATCCCCTCCTAAACTATTAATAATCTGAGTTACTAATTGTTTAGATTTCTCAATTCGGTTAGGAGCAATATCCTCGGCAAGCATACTTTTTGAAACATCTAATGCAAATACCACATCTACTCCTGCCCTAGATACTGTTTCTATCTTGGTTCCAATTTTAGGGTTTACAAGAGCTAAACATAAACTTGCAATCGCTAAAGTTAAAACCAACACCTTAAGCCAAGACTTAAAAAATGAGCGGTCTGGACTTAATTTTTTAAGTGCTATGCCATTTGAAAAACGCTTTTGTGAATGCCTCTTCCAAATTAATACCATTAGAAAAATTACTATAAGCCCAACAATGGCAAATAGTAAATAAAAAAATATAGGTTTTTCTAATTGATACATAATATGCCCGTGTACACGGGTATCTTTTTAATTATTTATTATCTTGGTTAATCGATACATTCCGATAAAAAATCGGAACACTCAGTAACCTCTTAATTTTTTAAATTCATAAAATTGTCACTTCGGCAAGCTCAGTGCCCAATATTATCTTGGTGATTGAGCTTGTCGAAATCACTTTATCATACAAAACTTCTAAACACTGTATAGCGCAATAACAATTCAAACAACAATAAGCCAAAAGCAATCAACACTAAAGGTCTAAATAGTTCATTATAGCTTTTATACTTTGTTTCTTCTATTTCGGTTTTTTCTAATTTATTAATCTCTTCGTAAATCTGTTCTAATTTTGTGTTGCTCGTTGCTCTAAAATATTTTCCTCCTGTGGTTTCTGCGATTTGCTTTAACAATTCTTCATCTATTTCTACTTGAACATTTCCATATTGAAACCTTCCATTAGGTTTAATACCTATAGGGGATAATGCCATTCCGTTAGATCCCAATCCTATGGTATAAACTTTTATTCCAAATTCAACCGCTAACTCACTTGCAATTTTTGGGTCTATAAAACCAGTATTATTAACCCCATCGGTTAAAAGAATGATTACCTTTCCTTTTGCTCGACTTTCTTTTAATCGATTAACAGAAGTTGCCAATCCCATACCAATGGCTGTACCACCTTCTATTACCGTATTGTACTTTATAGACTTTAAAGAAGACAATACAATGTTTTTATCGCTTGTTAAAGGGGTTTTAGTATAGCTTTCTCCTGCATATTCTACCAATGCCAAACGATCATTAGGCCGCTCCTGTATAAATCTGGATGCCACATTTTTTAACGCCTCTAATCGATTGGGTTTTAAATCTCGAGCTAGCATACTAGCCGAAACATCAATCGCGATAACAATATCTATCCCTTTTGTTGTTTTAATACGGGTCGATTCATCTACGGTTCGAGGACGTGCCATTGCAACAATAATTAATCCCAATATCAATAGTCTAAATACAAACAAAGCTGGACGAATTTTTGCCAACCAATTTTTCGAAGTTTTAAAACCTTCAATATTTGAAATTGTAAGCGTAGCAGTTTGATGATTTCGTTTTAAAAAATACCATATCAATAATGCTGGAAGTAAAAGTAACAACCAGAATAAAATTGGATTTACAAATTCAAAATTACTGCCCATCTTTCTTCTTTTGTTCTGTTACTTCTAACTCTATAGACTTTATAACTCTTTCTTTAATCTTAATAGCATAATCATCTTCTTTTTTATAAATAATAGACACAATCTGTAGACCTTTATTTTGTTTAAAAAGAAGAATCTCATAAGCAATTTTAACATCACTTATTACTCCATTGGGTAATTTCATGTCAAAATCTCCATGAGCTTTTAATCCTTTAATACCTTTTTCTGTTGAAAATTCCTCTTTTTTAACAACTAAATTTATAGCGCCTGAGTTTTCAATTCCTTTCAACCCTCCTTCTAAAGAAATCTCTAAATCTAGATCCTGATCCTCCATGATTTCAGGGTTGAAAACAGATGTATTTACTGTAATATAAAAAGCATCTGAAAAACTTCCATATTCAAAAGACTCAAAAGACATAACAATGTCCTTTTGTTCTTCAGGGATAGGAATATCTTTTCTAACCAATATTTTTGGAGTTTCAATTATAACCGCAGGAATTCCGTATTCGCTTTTATACCACCTACCCTCTACCAAATCCTTCATGTCATTGCCAAAAACACCATCTCTAACTTTATCCCAGCCTTGTAAAGCTATATTAGTAGAAATTGTCACCAGAGCAACTGTAAAAGCAATTGAAATAGTCTTCTTTATTTTTTTACGTTTGTTTAATTTGGCCATTTCTTCAAGATAAGCTTCATTTTTTAACAATTCCTCCTCAGTAGGTTCTGGAATAATTTCTTTGGTTTCGTTTATGATTTCTTCTACTACAGAGCGATCTACTTTTGCTTGCCCTTCTTGCTCTTTCATTTTAGCAAACTTTATTAAGTCGGCTCGTTTAAAAATGCTTTCCAATTTATTAATTGTATCTGCATCAAACTCAAAATTACCAGCATTCCTATGCAAAATAAGACGTTCTATCAGCTCATTACTGGTACTTTCTAGTGCCGAATCATCTACCTCTCGATGTAAATACCTTTTAATTATTTCAGTTAATGCTGAATAGTATTTTTTAGAATTGTCATTTTTTAGAAAATGAGAACTATCTAATTCTTTTAATGCCTCTAATGCTTCTTCATAGGGAGGAAGTATTTGTTCCGCTTCTTTACGTTTCTTTTTTCTTCTAAAATAAAAATAAAGAACGATCCCTAGTAAAACCAATAATCCTAGTAAAGTAAATAACAGATTTTTAAAGTTGAATAATGGATCTGCAATATCAAAAGCTGGTTTGATATGATACATTTTTTGTTGGAGAGTATCTACCACAACATTTGCCACTTCAATTTTTAAGGAATCTGTATTAAACGGATTGTTATTGATTACTATACGTTGTGTTGGTATCGTATAACTGCCAGAATCAAACTGCGTTAATCCGTACTTTTTTATCAATTGAATCTTATCCTGAAGTCTAGTGGTGTCAATTTTATAGGACTCAATCACTTCTAAAGGTGAAAAGGTTTGTCCTTCTGGAAACATGACTAAGTCTGTAGTATCTGCTTCTACTTGAATGGTATAAATAATTTCCTCCCCAATTCTTATTTGAGTAGTATCTATAGTGGAAGAAACTTGTGAAAATGAAGAAGCGCAAATCAAAATTATAATAATTGACAAGAGACTCCTCGTTTTCACTCGGAATGACATAGAACTCTTATTTTGTCTTTTCTCTAACATCTTTTTTTAACTCTCTTTTCTTTATTCTCTTTGCTAACTAGCCTCTTTGCTTAAAATATCCTAATAATTTTTTCACATAACTTTCGTCCACTCTACAGCTTAAAACTCCTGCGCCACTTTTTCTGAAAGACTCTCTAAAATAATCTACTCGCTCTAAATAATGAGCTTTATAATGATTACGAACTCCTTTTGAAGAGGTATTTACTAAAAGGTATTCCCCAGATTCTTGATCTTGCATTTGCACTATACCAAGATTTGGGATTTGTTCTTCGTTTTTATCAAAAACTCTAATCCCAGTAACATCGTGTTTGCCTGAAACAATTTTTAGAGTATCCCGATATCCATCATTTATAAAATCTGAAAGCACAAAAACAATTGCTTTTTTCTTAATGACATTCGAAAAATATTTCAATGCCATAGCAACATCTGTCTTTTTACTTTTAGGCTTATGCTCTAATAATTCCCGAATAATTCGCAATACGTGAGATTTTCCTTTTTTAGGAGGAATAAACAATTCTATTTCATCTGAAAATAAAATGAGCCCGATTTTATCATTATTCTGAAGTGCTGAAAAAGCTAAAGTTGCAGCAATTTCTGTAACGATTTCATTTTTAAATTGACTTTCTGTTCCAAAAAACTCGGAACCAGAAATATCTACAATTAGCATTAAAGTTAACTCTCTTTCTTCTTCAAAAACTTTAATATAGGGTTCGTTATATCTTGCGGTAACATTCCAATCTATAGACCGTACATCATCTCCAAACTGATATTGACGTACTTCGCTAAATGTCATTCCACGACCCTTAAATGTACTGTGGTACTCGCCTCCAAACATGTGATCGCTTAACCGACGTGTTTTGATTTCGATTTTCCGTACTTTTTTAAGAAGTTCTTTAGTATCCAATTGATATTAATTTTGTTGAAATGTTGAATCGTATAATTGTATTCTGTTTAACCAAATAAACAGTTAAACTATTTAACAGCTAAACATTTTAAGGAACCTCTATTTCGTTTACGATCTTGTTAATAATGTCTTCTGAAGTTATATTCTCTGCCTCTGCTTCATAAGTAATACCAATACGATGACGCAGTATATCATGCACCACTGCTCTTACATCTTCAGGAATTACATAGCCTCTTCTTTTAATAAAGGCATAACATTTAGAGGCAATAGCTAGGTTGATACTTCCCCTTGGGGATGCTCCAAAATTAATAAGTGGGCTTAGTTCAGCAAGATTATAATTTTCTGGATTACGAGTTGCAAAAATAATATCTAAGATATATTTCTCAATTTTTTCATCCATATACACTTCACGGGCAGCCGCTTGTGCTCTTTTTATTTGCTCTATGGTAACTACCTGATTAACTTGCTCAAATCCTCCTTTTAAATTCTGACGAACAATCAATTGCTCTTCTGCCATTTGAGGGTATTTTATTACCGTTTTTAACATAAAACGATCCACTTGAGCTTCTGGTAAAGGATAAGTTCCTTCTTGCTCAATTGGGTTTTGAGTTGCCATTACTAAAAATGGCTTTTCCAGTTTAAAAGTTTGGTCACCAATGGTCACTTGTTTCTCTTGCATCGCTTCTAATAAAGCCGATTGCACTTTAGCTGGAGCACGATTAATTTCATCTGCTAACACAAAATTGGCAAAAATTGGCCCTTTCTTTATGCTAAAATCGTTTTCCTTCATGTTATATATCATTGTTCCAACAACATCAGCTGGTAACAAATCTGGTGTAAATTGAACCCTGCTAAAGTCTCCATGAACTGCTTTTGCTAAGGTGTTAATTGCAAGTGTTTTTGCTAGACCAGGAACTCCTTCTAATAAAATATGTCCTTCCCCTAACAAACCAATAAGCAAGCGCTCTACCATATGTTTCTGCCCCACGATCACCTTATTCATTTCCATGGTAAGAATGTCAATAAATGCAGATTCTTTTTCTATTTTTTCATTTAAAGCTCCTATATCTAGAGCAGTAGTAGTTTGTTCCATCTTAACTTTTTTTAATGATACGAAACGAATTATATTTCGGAATGCTAA
>MAAC01017069.1_pt1 | contig 13028 bp, 11 predicted proteins | sample 1115981 | NCBI WGS metagenome assembly MAAC01 (sample SAMN04961126, study PRJNA320927) | seawater metagenome | isolation source: sample BD02T64 sea water enriched with oil for 64 days | place: USA:Gulf of Mexico | collected 2013-07-27 | reverse complement strand
TAAATAAGTATTATGAGTAAAATTATAGGAATTGACTTAGGAACAACCAATTCATGTGTTTCTGTTATGGAAGGAAATGAGCCAGTTGTTATACCTAACGCAGAAGGGAAAAGAACAACTCCTTCTATTGTAGGTTTTGTTGAAGGTGGAGAAAGAAAAGTTGGAGATCCTGCAAAAAGACAAGCAGTAACAAATCCAACAAAAACTGTCTATTCTATCAAACGTTTTATGGGAAATAAATTCTCTGAGTCTTCAAAAGAAGCAACTAGAGTTCCTTATAGCGTTGTAAAAGGAGACAATGATACACCAAGAGTAGATATTGATGGACGATTATATTCGCCGCAAGAAGTATCTGCAATGGTATTACAAAAAATGAAAAAAACTGCTGAAGACTATTTAGGACAAGATGTTACTGAAGCAGTAATTACGGTACCCGCATATTTTAATGATGCACAGAGACAAGCTACAAAAGAAGCTGGTGAGATTGCAGGATTACAAGTTCGTAGAATTATAAACGAACCAACTGCTGCTGCTTTGGCATATGGAATGGACAAAAAAGGAGTAGACCAAAAAATCGTTGTTTTTGATTTTGGTGGAGGAACACATGATGTTTCTGTATTGGAATTAGGAGACGGAGTTTTTGAGGTATTAGCTACAGATGGAGATACGCATTTAGGTGGTGATGATGTTGATGAGAAAATTATTAACTGGTTAGCTGAAGAGTTTAAATCTGAAGAAAATATTGACTTGCGTAAAGACCCAATGGCTTTACAACGTTTAAAGGAAGCTGCAGAAAAAGCGAAGATTGAATTATCTAGTACTGCAACTACAGAAATTAACTTGCCTTATGTTACCGCTACTGCTAGTGGACCAAAACACTTGGTGAGATCTTTAACAAAAGCAAAATTTGAGCAGTTAATTGACGATTTAGTAAAAAGAACGATTGCACCATGTTCTACAGCATTGAAAAATGCAGGATTGTCTACATCAGATATTGATGAGGTAATTTTGGTAGGTGGTTCTACTCGTATTCCTGCTGTACAAGAAGCAGTAGAGAAATTCTTCGGAAAAACACCAAGTAAAGGAGTAAACCCTGATGAGGTTGTTGCTTTAGGAGCGGCAATTCAAGGTGGAGTTTTATCTGGAGATGTAAAAGATGTATTGTTATTAGACGTTACACCTTTATCTTTAGGAATCGAAACAATGGGGAATGTATTTACAAAGTTAATCGATGCAAATACAACCATTCCAACAAAAAAATCTCAAGTATTCTCTACAGCAGTAGACAATCAGCCATCAGTAGAAATTCACGTATTACAAGGTGAAAGAGCAATGGCTGCAGATAACAATACAATTGGTCGTTTTCATTTAGATGGAGTACCACCTGCACAGAGAGGAGTTCCTCAAATTGAAGTAACTTTTGATATTGATGCCAATGGTATTATCAAAGTTTCTGCATTAGATAAAGGAACTAACAAATCTCACGAGATTAGAATCGAAGCTTCATCTGGATTGTCAGAAGAGGAAATCGAAAAAATGAAGCAAGAAGCTGAAGCAAATGCCGATGCTGATAAAATAGCAAAAGAAACTGCTGAAAAAATCAATGCTGCCGATGGAATGATTTTCCAAACAGAAAATCAATTAAAAGAATTTGGAGAAAAATTATCTGATGATAAAAAAGGTCCAATTGAAGCTGCATTGGTAGAATTGAAAGCTGCACACGAATCTAAAGATATTGCACAAATTGATGCTGCAATGGAAACGATTAATGAAGCTTGGAAAGTAGCATCTGAAGAAATGTACAAAGCAGAGCAAGAAGGTCAAGCTGGTGCACAACAAGGGCAGCCAGAAGCTGCAACAGCAGATAGTGATGCTGTTGAAGATGTAGACTTCGAAGAAGTAAAGTAAGCAGAGAACACGTTTATTCTTAAACGTTGTGAATCGCTTGTGCTGAGTTTATCTCAGCGTACATAGTATTAAAAACGCAGTCATTAGTTTGATTGCGTTTTTTTTAGCTATCATTTGGAATGTTTTTTATTTTCTGTAGCGTTCTTGTAATAGCGTTTGAAATTGCTTTAGTACTTTCGCAACAACGTTTTAAATAGTAGTTTTGAAAACCTATACCAAATCCAATTTTTTTAAACATACATTCTGCGCTTTTGAAATAGTGAAGCAAGAATTTTTTGATGAAAACCAAGTGCATTTTAGAAGCAAAGCGGGAAGTCAATATTCGTATACCGCAGAAGGAGTGTATCGATACTCTAACCATTGGGGACGGGTAGCAAATTGTAGATGGAGATTAATTTCAGATACAAAGCTAAAAAATCAGGAATCCTATTTGGGGTTTGCTAAATGGACCGATTTCTATGCCTTAAACGAAACTGAAAAACAGTTTTATATTTCTGTTGACTTTGAAGCTTCAGAAGTGAATTTCCATCATAAAAAAGACCGTACAGAAGTGTTCTTGTATTTTGCAGATACTGCGCAAAAGAGAATTGAACACATCAAGAAACTTTTAACAGATGATAAATGGGCAAAATATTTTGACACAGAGATTGACTTGCTTCGGGAAAATATAATTTTAGAATACATAAACTCGAATAAAACATTGCAGGAAATAAAAATACATAGAAAGAATAAATAATGTATTTTCGCATGAATTTTATTTTAAAAAATGCTATTTAATTCTTTTGAGTTTTTACTCTTTTTGCCTACATTTTTTCTGTTTTATTGGTTTTTATTTAAAAAATTACGAGCTCAAAACATACTGATTTTAGTTTCTAGTTACGTGTTTTATGGGTGGTGGGATTGGAGATTTCTGATATTAATATTAATAAGTACTATTGTAGATTATTCCATTGGTATTTTGTTAGATAAGGAGAAAAAAAACAAAAAACGTAAGTATTTACTCTGGGTAAGTTTGATTTTTAATCTGGGTCTTTTGGCCTTTTTTAAATATTTTAATTTTTTTATTGACAATTGGATTGAAGCTTGGTCTTCAGTTGGTGTGGTGATGCATAAGAGCTCGTTGAACATCATTTTACCAGTAGGTATCTCTTTTTATACTTTTCAAACACTTAGTTACTCAATAGATGTATATAAAAATAAATTAAAGCCAACTAAAAATTTTATTGCTTTTGCAAGCTTTGTTTCCTTTTTTCCTCAGTTAGTTGCAGGTCCAATTGAGAGGGCTACTAATTTATTGCCTCAGTTTTATAAGGAAAGAACATTTAAATATGAACTAGCAGTTTCTGGGGTAAAACTGATTTTTTGGGGGCTATTTAAAAAAATAGTGATTGCTGATAACTGTGCTATTTATGTAAATGAAATTTTCGGAACATACCATGAACAATCAAGCTTAACCTTAATTTTAGGAGCAGTATATTTTGCATTTCAGATTTATGGCGATTTTTCTGGATATTCTGATATAGCTATAGGAACTTCTCGACTGTTTGGATTTAAATTAATGAGGAATTTTAATTACCCCTATTTCTCTAGAGATATCGCAGAGTTTTGGAGACGTTGGCACATTTCGTTATCAACTTGGTTTAGAGATTACGTCTATATTCCGTTAGGAGGTTCAAGAGGCTCTAAATGGATGCAGATTAGAAATGTTTTTATTATCTTTTTAGTTAGTGGGTTTTGGCATGGAGCCAATTGGACATTTGTAATTTGGGGAGGACTAAATGCACTGTTTTTTCTACCATTACTTTTAACGAATAACAATAGAAAACACATTAATATTTCTACTCAAAATAGATTGTTACCTTCCATTAAAGAGGTTCTACAAATAATTTTAACATTTAGTTTAACCACCATTGCTTGGGTGTTTTTTAGAGCAAATACGGTGAATGAAGCGGTTGCGTATATTTTGAAAATATTTGGGAATCAGAATTTATTTCATGTTGATTACTTGTCAGGAATAGAAAGGTATTCTTTTGAAATTGTTTTTTTAATTCCAATTTTATGTTTTTTTGAATGGATTTATAAAAAACATGAAACTCCTTTTGAAGGAAAGTGTAAAAGGGTAAACGAAGCAGTAATATTAATACTATTATTGGTTTTTGGACAATTTACAAATCATTCAAGTTTCATTTATTTTCAATTTTAATGAGAAATTTTTTTAAATATATTATTTTGAGACTAGTTGTTTTATTGCTGATGTTATTTCTGCTAGATTTGCTATTCACTACTATTTACGCTAAGAAAAAAGGAATAAGAAATAAGATAGAGTTTGTGTTTCAAAATAGTGCAAAAAAGTATGATTATATTTTTCTAGGTTCCTCGAGGGTAGAGTACCATGTAGATACCGAATTGATTGATAAAAGCATCCAGAAAAAAAGTTTAAATATGGGCATTTCTGGACAGGATATTACAGAAACCTTTTTGCTATTAAAACTATTAATAAATAAAAATTTTAAGGCAAAAAAATACTTTATTCAATTAGATGAGTCCGATTTCTCTTTAGTTAATGAGAAATCATTTATTGGAGCAAGTTATTTTATGCCATATGTCGATAATGATGAAGTGAAAAACCATTTAGAAAAGTACGATGATGATTTTTTTTTAGACACTAAAACGCCATTTTACAGGTACATGAACTATGGATATAAAATTGGTTATAGAGAGTTACTACTAAAAATTAATAATAAAACCAGAAGAGAAAAATTTTATATAGGGTTGAAACCTGTGTTGAAAGACAATAAAGCAAGTTACCTTTTTAAAGATAAATATAATAATCATTTATTAAATGAGATAAAATCTTTTGCCAAAGCGAAAAATTTAGAATTGGTGTTTTTTACATCACCGTATTACAATCCTCAAAAAACAGCAACATATAAAAAGTTTGCGAAAAATAATAACATAAAACAATATATAGATTCAATTAAAAATGCCAAATATTTTAAAGACTCCTCTCATTTAAATTACCTAGGTGCAAGAAAGTTTACAGAAATGTTTATTAGGGATTTTGCTCTTGAATTTTAACAGCATTTTTTGACTGTAATTAAGAAGTTTTAATTTGATATTTCGTAAATTTACTACTCAATATTTCACTGAAATTAACTTAAGTTAGAGGTACTCAAACTATGAATATACCACAAACTAGCTTTCCAAGAGTTGTAATTGTTGGAGGCGGATTTGCAGGGTTAGCATTAGCTAAAGGATTAGAGAAAAAAGACATTCAGGTTGTCTTAATTGATAAACACAACTACCACACATTTCAACCCTTATTATATCAGGTTGCCACGGGAGGATTAGAACCAGATTCGATCGCTTTTCCGATACGGAAACTGTTTAATAATTTAAAATACTACCATTTTAGACTTGCAGAGGTTACTACTATAAATACGGATAAAAAAGAAGTAGAAACTACAATAGGGAATTTAGAATACGACCATCTAGTGATCGCTACAGGTTCGAAAACTAATTTTTTCGGAAATAAAAATATCGAAAAACATGCGATGGAAATGAAAACCATTCCGCAATCTTTAAACATTCGTAGTTTGGTATTGGAAAACTTTGAAGAAGCATTATTGACTTCAGATTTTGAAGAGCGTAAAGCGTTGATGAATTTTGTGATTGTCGGCGGGGGACCAACAGGAGTTGAGTTGGCTGGAGCTTTGGCAGAAATGAAGAAAGGGATTTTACCTAAAGATTATCCAGACTTAGATATTCGTCAAATGCAAATAAATATCATTCAAGGAGCTGGTAAATTGTTAGATGCCATGAGTGATCAAGCTTCAAAAAAAGCAGAAGACTTTCTAATTAGTCTCGGTGTTTGCGTCTGGAAGAATCTGATTGTAACTAATTATGATGGAGCAACAGTAACAACAACTTCTGACGAGAAATTTAATGCTGCGACAGTTATATGGGCTGCAGGTGTACAAGGACAATTGGTTAATGGCTTAGAAGCCGAATGTATTGTAGAAAGAGCGAATAGAATTAAAGTAGATCCATACAATAAAGTTATTGGGTATAAAGAAGTGTATGCAATTGGAGATATTGCATCGATGGTCTCTGAAGAGCATCCACGTGGACATGGAATGATGGCACAACCTGCTTTACAACAAGGAAAACTTTTGGCAAAGAATATTCTGGCCTCTATAAATGGAAAACCTTTAAAGAGCTTTGTGTATAACGACAAAGGATCTATGGCAACCATCGGAAGAAATAAAGCGGTGGTAGATTTACCAAAATGGAAATTTCAAGGTGTTTTTGCCTGGTTTGTCTGGATGTTTGTGCATTTGTTTTCGTTGATAGGCTTTCGAAATAGAGCGATTGTGTTTTTAAATTGGGTATACAATTATGTGCGATTTGATCGGGAAACAAGACTGATTATTCGTCCATTTAAAAATAAAAATAGCCAATCGTTTAAATAGCAAGATATGCCTACTGTTTCACATATTAAATGCTCAAATTGCGGACTGTTTAATACAGATAAAGAATATTGTGGTTCTTGCAATACATTAATTTCTCATCAAAAAAAAAGAGAAACCAACGTTGTAGAAGTAAATGAGAAAGAAATAAAAGAGGCCATTACGGCATTAGAAAAGCAAAATTTTGCGGATAGAATGCGGAAACACCCCTTTTTTATAGCAAAAATTTTAGGTTGGATTTTACATTCAGTTTGGATTTTACTAAATATTATTGGAGGATTGGTAGCTTGGTTTGTTGCAATGGTTGCCGCGGGATGAAAAAAAGGGTTACGTACTATTTTGCCGGTTCAGTAAGTATTGGCAGTTGTATTTATTTGTCAAGTACTTTTGGAATCGTTTTGCCAAGAGTTGTTCGATTCTATGTCAATGATTTTTTGATTATCCCGATGGTGCTAACAGTACTATTATATATTGTTAGAAAAGCACAGAATAATAGATATAAGACAATTTCTCTTTTTAATATTTTATATTTATGTCTGTTGTATTCGATTTTGTTTGAGTTTTGGTTGCCAAAATTTCACCACAGATATACGAACGATATAATTGATGTCTGCTTGTATTTTTTAAGTGGAATTTTATTTTATTTTTTACAAAAAGAGAAGAATAAGAATGGATTATCAAGAAGTTATTAATGCCCTGCACCAATTAGCAAATCAAGAGAAAGTTGCGTTTAAAAAACGGAAGTTTGGTATTGCAGCCGATCACTCATTGGGAATTTATCAAAAAGACTTAAAAGATTTGGCGAAACAAATAGGAACTGATAGTGCATTGGCTAGTCAGTTATTTGATTCAGGTATTTACGAGGCACGTATTTTAGCTAGTAAAATTTTTAACCCAAAAGAACTAACAAATGAATTGTTAGAAAAATGGGTCGTTACTTTCGAAAACTGGGAAATATGTGATTCCTTTTGTATGGGGTTATTTGCAAAAAGTGGGTTCGCAATTTCTAAAATTTTGGAGTGGTCAGAAAGAGAGAATGAATTTGAAAAACGTGCCGCTTTTGCAATTATGGCGGCGTACTGTATGGCCGATAAAAAAGCGGCGAACTCCGTTTTTGAAAACTTCTTTCCTATTATCTATAGAGAAGCGAATGATGATCGCTTATATGTTAGAAAAGCGGTGAATTGGGCCTTGAGAAATATAGGGAAACGCAATGTAGATTTGCATGAAAAAGCGCTGGAAATGGCGAGTCAGTTAGTGAAAATGGATACTAAATGTGCGAAGTGGATTGGTTCTGATGCCATTGGTCAATTAACAAAACAGAAAGTAAATATATTAGACTATCCAAGAGCTATTTATAGAGTTATGCATTGATAATGAAGAATATTCAACAAGTTAGAAAAGAGCATGTAGCGAGAATTAACAATGCTATTTTATATATTGAAAAAAACCTTTCAGAAAAATTGGTGTTGAATAGTATTGCCAAGAAAGCTTATTTTTCTCCCTTTCATTTTCATAGAGTTTTTTCGCTAGTGGTAGGAGAAACCGTAAATAATTTTATTATCCGTAAGCGAATAGAAAAAGCGGCTAGTTTTTTAATGCATCAAAAAGAAACTCCAATAACTGAAATTTCGACAATTCTGGGGTTTGCTAGTTTGTCTTCCTTTTCAAGAACATTTAAAAAATTTTATGGAATAAGTCCACTAGAATTTAAAGAATTGAGTCCAAATAAATTTAGCAAGATTTGTAAAACAGAAAGCAAGAAAGGTCAAGTGGTAGTTTCTTTTGAGCAATACATTTGCAATATTAATAACTCAATTAAATGGTTTGAAATGAATGCAGAAGTAACCGTCCAAAATGTAAAAGAAATTCAAATGGCATATATTTCTCACATAGGAGAAATGGAAAAAATAGGAGAAGTTTTTAATAGGTTGATCCAATGGGCCACTCCAAAAGGACTCATGAATCAAGACAACCTACGTTTGCTTAGTATCTATCACGACAGTCCTAAAATTACAAGTCCAGATGCCATTAGAATGAGTGCCGCGATTGTATTAAATGCGGCCACTTCTGTAGAAGGAGAGGTGAGTTTAAAAGTTATAAATCCAACTAAATGCATCGTTTCAAGGTTTGAAATAACGCCGAATGAATTTCAACAAGCTTGGGAATCTAGTTTTGTTTGGATGTCAGAAAATGGCTATAAAAAGAGTGATCAAGACCCTTTTGAAATCTATTATAATAATTGTCAAGACCATCCTGAAAATAAATTCATTGTCGATATCTGTATTCCTATAGTGTAATTTCGCCTTTACGTATACAATCAAACAATTCATCATTACTTTTTTACAATTCGGTACTTCTTTTTAGTTCTGGGATGTATTCTGCTACATCTTTGTGGCATCAAACAATCCATATAATTCACAAAATGAAACGAGTATTATTTTTGCTAATCGCAATTTGTCAAATTTCTCTAGTAGCACAAACTACTATTTCTGGTAAAGTAACCGATAAAAAAGGAGTCCCAATTATTGGAGCCAATGTGTATTTAGATGGAACCTATGACGGAGCATCTACCAATGAAAAAGGCGATTTTTCTTTCCCAACATTAGAAAAAGGAACACAATCCTTAAAGGTTTCGTTTATATCTTATGAGACGTACACAAAAACAGCAGATGTAAAAACATTTACAAAATTGCTTATTATTTTAAGAGAAGATGTAAATACCTTGGATGCCGTAACCATTAATGCGGGTACATTTGAAGCGGGAGACAATGCCAAAGTAACAGCCTTAAAACCTTTAGACGTAGTAACAACGGCTGGAGCGATGGGTGATTTTGTAGGGGCTTTACAAACCTTACCAGGAACCTCAAATGTATCTGAAGACGGACGTTTATTTGTACGTGGAGGCGAAGCAGATGAAACACAAATTTTTATAGATGGAATACGCGTATTTACACCCTATTCTCCAACAGCTAAAAACATACCAACAAGAGGACGATTTTCGCCTTTCTTATTTAAAGGAATTACCTTTTCTACAGGGGGCTACTCGGCAGAATATGGTCAAGCCTTGTCTAGTGTCTTATTATTAAACTCTACCGATGAACCTATTGAAGAAAGAACAGATTTATCTTTTATGACCGTTGGTTTAGGCGTTGGGAATACACAAATTTGGGAAAATAATTCTTTGAGTGTCAATGCTTCTTATGTCAATTTAGCACCCTATCAAGCAGCTTTTCCAGATAGTAACGAATGGCATAAACCAGTACAATCTTTAGGAGGAGAAATGATTTTTCGTCAAAAAATGAAGAATGATGGAATGTTAAAGTTATATGGTGCATTTAGTTATGTAGATTTTGACTTGACACAAGAGGATATCAACTTACCAAACGGGTTTCGTTTCGGAATGAAAAATAGAAACTTGTATTTCAATACTTCTTATAAAGGTTTTTTACCGAACAACTGGACGATATTAACAGGGCTTTCTTTTACCAACGATCATTCTGATATGAAAATAGAATCGGACGATGTGATAGACAATGAAAACTCAGCTCATTTTAAAGTGAAGTTAAAAAAGAATGTGAGCAATCGGTTAAAATTTAATGTAGGAGCAGAATATTTTATTACCGATTTTACAGAGGAGTATCAAAGCCCAGCAAATGGAAACTTTACAACCGGATTTAATAACAATATTTTTGGAATGTTTGCCGAAGCAGATATCTTTTTTTCTAAAAAAGTAGCCTCTAAAATAGGCGTAAGAGCAGAACATTCAGAATTATTAAATGAATTTACCGTTTCTCCAAGAATCTCTCTGGCATATAAAGCAAGTAAGAATGGTCAGTTCTCTTTGGCATATGGGCAATTTTACCAAAACCCCAAAAAGGATTATTTAAAGTTTAATACCAATTTTAAAGCTGAAAACACTTCTCATTTTATTGCCAATTATCAATATGTAAAAGACAAGCAAATATTTAGAGTAGAAGCTTATTATAAAGATTATAAAGATCTAGTGAAGTACGACACCGAGTTTAGTTTGCCAACTTCTAATTATTCTAGCAATGGTTTTGGCTATGCTAAAGGATTGGATATCTTTTGGAGAGACAACAAAACATTTAAAAATACCGATTACTGGGTTTCATATTCATTGTTAGATACAAAGAGGAACTATAAAAATTATACAAAATCTGCTGCTCCGAGTTTTGTTGCTAAGCACAATTTATCTGTGGTAGTGAAGCACTTTGTAACCGAATGGAAAAGTCAGTTCGGGTTGAGTTATAACTATGCTTCTGGTAGAAATTATACAGACCCTAACCTTGGTGGATTCTTAAATCAAAAAACAAAAAGTTACAATGCGTTAAATGCAAACTGGGCCTATTTAATCAGTCAGCAAAAAATATTTTATGTGTCTGTTAGTAATTTGCTAGGAACAAAAAATGTGAATGGGTATCAATTTTCAAATCAACCCAATAACATCGGGAAATTTGATAGTAGAGCAATAAGTCCCGCAGCAGATAGATTCTTTTTTGTTGGATTCTTTTGGACCATTAGTAGTAATAAAAACAACAATCAACTTAAAAATTTATAAAGGGGTATTGTTTTCAAGAGATCGAATAAACCGTCCCTTAACTAACCAAGCAAAGCTAAAAGCAACCAATGCGGTTACTTCTAAATAAAAAACCAATTTTAAGTTTTTAACACCTTCAAATTTATGCAGGGAAAAGACAAAAAAAGCAATGATAAAAAGTACAGAAATAAGCATAATAAAACCACATGTTTTGATAAGTAAACGTCTCAACTTGGCTTCTTTAAATTGGGAATTTCTGTATTTAGGATTGGTAAAAAGAAACAAACAAATATAAGTCAATGTAGAAAAAAAAATGGTGGCACTCGTGTTATGAATATACCTAGAAATAGTAAAAGATCGATTTGTATCCATAAATTCTAAACAATTTGCTCCCCCTTCATAATCGACAATTGTAGGGAAGTAGGCTACCAATAAAATGGAAATGGCGGCTATTTTAAAGGCAATTTGATCTCCTTTATAGCCTCGGTAAGAATAAAAGAAAAATGAAATTAAAATAATAATACCAATATAAATATCACGGGCAATGGTATGATAGTAATCACTAATGGAAGCCTGAATTTTATGACAGCCAAACAGCGCCGTGCTTACCAATAAAAGTATCGGTAATGACAATCCTAAATACCCAATTATTTTTCTGTGCTGGTATTTAGTAAGGCTAAAATTAGTTAAGCTTTCCATGCGTATACTGTTATAGTTTTAAAGACTGACAGCGTGTTATTTGATAACTAATTGAAGGGATAATTTTCTTAGAAATGAAACTGAACATAGCTGTGTTATTTTAGTCGTAAAACCGTTGGGTTTTGTACTTTTTTTAGCTAAAATATGTCAAAATAAAGAGATTTAGATTTTAGAGAAACAAAACATACAATTCAGAAGTATGAATCAACAACTCGGTAAGAATAATATGCAAGAAATTAAAGATCGTTAGATATTTGTATCCAACTTAAAAACAACAATACTTAAAACAAGAAAAATGAAAAAAATAACACTATTCTTAGCACTAATTTTTGCAGTACATCTAACTGCACAAACGCAATACCAAAACGGAATGAACAAAGCATTTGAGCTTTGGGGAGCTAAAAAAAATACAGAAGCAGCACAACTATTTGAACGTATTGCTACGGCAGAAAAAGACAATTGGTTGCCTTCTTATTATGCCGCTACTGTATTAATAATAGATGGTTTTGCTATTAGAGATGAAGCCGAATTAACAACGCATTTAAACAAAGCACAAGGCTTGTTAGATATTGCAAAATCTATTTCTAAAAATAATCCAGAGATCATCATCACTCAAGCTTTTTTAAATTTGGTGTATGTTGCTTTTGACGGTCAGAAATATGGCATGTCCTTGTCAGGGAAAAATGTACAATTATATGAGCAAGCTTTAAAAATTGAACCGAACAACCCGAGAGTCGTTTTAGCAAAGGCACAATGGGGCATTGGAGGTGCAAAATTCTTTGGACAATCCACCAAACCTTTTTGTAAAGAAATAGAACGCTCAATAGCCTTATTTAAGAAGGAAAAGAAAAAAGGGGAATTCTACCCTTTTGGAGGGATAGAAAGAGCAGAAGAAGCATTGCAACAATGTGGGAAAGAATAAATTAAAAACAAAAAAAAGCGCTACTTAGGGTAGCGCTTTTTTTTTGAATTTTGTCGAAATTCTTAATTTCGTCCGGCCATCACACCACCATCAATATCCCATATAGCACCGGTTACCCAAGAACTTTGGTCTGTGAGTAAAAAGTGAATCGTTTTGGCAATGTCTTGCGCTTGACCAACTCTACCAATGGGATGAAAACTATTAAACCCCTGCAAGGTGACGTCAATTTTATCGGTGTCGATAAATGATCCATAAATAGGCGTTACTACCACCGCTGGAGAAACTGCATTTACACGAATGTTGTGGTCTGCCAATTCCATTGCTAAATGTTGCGTAAACGAATGCAATCCTGCTTTTGCCATAGAATAGGCAGATGAAGGGGTTGCTTTTATGGCTTGTTTTGCCCACATAGAACCGATGTTCACTATAGATCCTCCTTTATTTTTAATCAATATGTTGGCTGCGGCTT
>MAAC01000776.1_pt1 | contig 13045 bp, 11 predicted proteins | sample 1115981 | NCBI WGS metagenome assembly MAAC01 (sample SAMN04961126, study PRJNA320927) | seawater metagenome | isolation source: sample BD02T64 sea water enriched with oil for 64 days | place: USA:Gulf of Mexico | collected 2013-07-27 | reverse complement strand
GCTATTATTTAATTGCGTTAGTTATAGGCGGATTTGGTGTTTTAATCGCAGTCCTTCTAGCGTTCTTGATTTTATTGAGCAAAATAGTTCTGAGCATACTTTTAGCTATAGGGCCAATTTTTATCGTGTTACTTCTTTTTAACACGACACAAAAATTCTTTGAAAGTTGGATGGCCGCTTTACTTAATTACGGGTTCCTTTTACTTCTTTCCGTGCTAGTTGCGCTACTTGTTGTGTCTATAGTAAACACAATGATTGCAGGGTTTGGAGCGCCAGATAGCCTAGCAACATTATATGGAGCAATGAAAGTATCGGTTTTGCTATTACTATCAATACTTGTTCTCAGACAAACGCCGCAATTAGCCGCTAACCTAGGTGGTGGTATAGCAATTCAAACTGCTGGAGCAATGACAAACGCGGTTAATCAAAGCAAAAACTTTAGTAAATATTCAGGTTTAAATATGGGGACGAGGGAAGCGGGGCGAGGCTTCGCTTCACTTGGCCGTGCCGCGTATCAAAAGGCCTTCAGCCCCCGTATTACAAAAGGATAACTAATACATAAAATGTAATACAGAAACATACTACCAACGAAAGGAAATCATGAAAAATATAAAAGGACTTATATGTATCGCAATGCTATTTATTGCAGGTTGCGCTTCAGTACCAAAACCTCCGCATTGCGACGATACAGGAACAGACTTAAAGCCGATTAATTCAGCTAGTGGAACAAAAGCCATTATCAGCAGGAAGTAGAGCTGATATGAAAAAGGTAAAGGAAAATAAAGCACAGTTAGAGAAGGCTTACTTCGATGAGGTGCATTCTTGGGATAGCAATATTGTAATTGAAGCCAATAAATCCAAAAAAATAGCCTGGATTATTGCTTCAATTTGCATTGTTATTACGTCACTTTCTGTATTTGCAGTTGCCATGCTCGCACCGCTTAAAACAGTTGAGCCATTTGTTATAAGGGTAAATGACAGCAATGGAATGGTTGACGTTATTTCTGTATTAGCGGAAACCGACGGTGTAATAAAGCAATCATCACAAGAGCTGCTAGACAAGTATTGGTTAGGAAAATATATCCTTGGAAGAGAAGGTTATCACTTTGAAACAAGAAATCTTGATAGGCGGCAAACGGCTTTATTGTCATCAATAGGTGTTCAACAAGAGTATGCAGAGCTAACCGACCCAAAGAAAAATAAGTCGGCACCCATCTCTCTTTATGGGGTAAACGCATCCGTTGAAATTAAGATTAAAGCAATTAGCTTTATCAATCGTGGCGAAATAATGAATAAGGAAAAGCGTTATACGGCCCTTATTAGATACACAACAAGAGTAAAACGCCAAGGCTCACAGTTACCGTTAGTTCACTGGGTTGCAACAGCAACTTTTGCATATAGAAACACACCAATGAAAGTGAATGACCGGCTTATTAATCCACTTGGGTTCCAGATAGTGAATTACCGCAACGATCAAGAAAATGGAGCAAGTAAATGAAGTTTATACAAGGAATGTTAATACCGTTGTTCTTACTGTCTTTTCAAGCAATCGCTTTAGAAAGACCAAAAGGCGGAGAGCTAGATAGCAGAATTAAGTTTATTGACTACAACCCAAACGAGGTTGTCGATATTGTTGTGCATTATGGCTACTCAACAGATATTCAGTTCGGTGAAGATGAGCTCATTGATAAAATCGCATTAGGTGATAAAAGTGCCTGGAGTGTTGGGCCGGTTCAAAATCACCTGTTTTTAAAAGCGGCAAAAGAAAAAGCTGACACAAATATGACGGTGATAACGAATAAGCGCGTATATACATTTGAATTATCGGCTCACTGGTCACGCAATGGCGCGCATCCCAAGCCAAATGATATGTTTTTTAAAGTGAACTTTAATTACCCTGAAGAAGAAAAGAAAAAGCAAGGGAAACAAGCCCTAGCCAAGTTGCTTGCATCTAAGTTAACCATCAGCAAAAAACCGAGTGAAGAAAATAAAAATTACTGGGCTAAAGGGTCCCCAGAGCTGACACCAAACAAAGCATTTGATGATAAAAGGTTTACTTATCTAACCTTCGCAAACAATAAAGAAATGCCCGCTATTTATGTAGTCAATTCTGATGGTTCCGAAAGCCTAGTCAATACGAACATAGACCCAAACGACAAAGATACTATTATTATTCATAAGATTGCCAAGCAGTTCGTTTTACGTAAAGGCCATGCGGTTGTTTGTGTATTCAATAAAAGTTATGACGTAAACGGAATTAGTAACCACACAGGCACGACCTCTAGCACCGTTAGGCGTGTAATCAAGGAGGTTGAATAATGAATGATGACAATGCGAACGAATTAGATAGGGGCATACCCTCAGTATCTGAAGACGAGAACAAGGGCGGCGTAGTTCAAACCATAATCATCATCGTGGTGGCTGTGCTTGTGATTTTACTTTTAATAGCTGTAAACGGAGGTTTTAGTGGTCCCGATGAAAAAGAAATAAAAGCGGCTAAAAGTAATACCAGTGTGCGTAACATTTTAGGTAACGCACCTGATGCGCTAGTTGAGACAAAAACATCACCTAAGCCAGTCGTAAAAAAAGCATTACTAACAACTAAACAAGCACCAATAAGGGTTAAGCAATCTAATAAAAGGAAAAAAGAGTTAACGCCGCAAGAGCGCAAAATGCAAAGCACTGCGATAGCCGCTTCAAGAAAAAATAACTCAAAAGCGGTAACTGAAATTGCGCTTCAAGCTCAACTCGATAGTCTAATGGCTACGGATACAGCTGATGGTTTAGCGGCAAAATTGAAAGCGACTAAAGTAAAGGGAGGACGAGCTGGCCTACTTGTTGACCGGAATATGTTTATCACCCAAGGCACATTTATAGATTGTGCGTTAGAAACTGCTATTAGCTCAGATTTAGCAGGCATGATTTCATGCCGAATGACTAGGGATGTATATAGTACAAGCGGCAAAGTTCTGTTGTTGGAAAGAGGGTCAAGAATTGTTGGGCAATATAAAGGCGGTTTAACACGAGGCACAGCAAGAATATTTGCATTGTGGAATCGCGTAGAAACGCCAACCGGAGTTCTTATCGATTTGGCTTCTCCAGGAACAGGTGCGCTAGGTCGAGCAGGTCATGGTGGTTATGTGGATACCCATTTTTGGAAACGATTTGGTGGTGCTATTTTGTTATCAGTTATTGATGATGTCGGAACATATTTATCCTCTCAAGCCAATAACGGTAATGGCGACAACATTAACTTTGGCGGTTCATCTGAAGCAGCCGAGAATTCAGCCTCAATTGCTCTTAAGAACAGCATTAACATCCCGCCAACATTACATAAAAACCAAGGTGAGCATATCAATGTTTTTGTTGCTCGTGATTTAGATTTTAGAGGGGTTTATACCCTTGAAGCGACAGAGTAGCACCCCAATAAACAGGGCCGTTTCATTAGAGCAGAATTTATTATGCTTAAAGCCTTTTTTATCGGCAGATGAAAATACTGAAATTGTTGTCAATAAACCCGGTGAGGTTTTAACGCTGAGTCAAGGTGTGTGGAGCACCCATTCAGTGCCCGAACTGACACTGAATAAATGCATGGATATTGCACGTTTAACCGCAACATTCAGTAAGCAAACTATTAGCTATAAAACCCCGATTCTTTCTGCCACCTTACCAAACGGGGAAAGAATACAAGTTGTTATGCCGCCGGCTTGTTTGGATGGGACGGTTAGTTTTACCATCAGACGGCCATCTAATAAGCGATATACGCTTGAAGATTATGAAGCAAAGGGCATGTTTGATAAAACAGAGGTGCAAAATACGGGGCTACCTGCTGTTGATAATGATCTACTAAAACTAAATGAAAACCGGCAATTCAGCGAGTTCCTAAAACTGGCGGTTAAGTCTAAAAAGAACATCATCATTTCAGGTAGTACGGGTTCAGGTAAAACAACTTTCTGCCAAACACTATTGGATATTGTGCCGCAAGACGAACGACTCATAAGCATAGAAAATGTAGATGAGCTAAAGCTTTATGAAAGCCACCCAAACACCGTTAACCTCTTTTATTCAGCCAACAAGCAAGGTGTATCTGAAACAACTCAACAAGAGCTATTAGAAAGCAGCTTAAGAATGAAGCCTGATCGGGTATTTGTGGCTGAATTAATCAGAGGCGACGAGGCCTTTTATTACCTTAGGAATATAAATAGTGGGCATCCGGGGAGCATGACGACTATTCACGCAAACAGCACTTCTTTGGCATTTGAACAATTAGTCCTGTTTCTTAAGGAAAGCCAAAGCGGTGCAACGCTAAGCCGTACTGATATTAAGCAGTTCTTATATATGTGTGTCGATATTGTTGTTCAAGTCAGTTCAATAAGGGGTGTACACCGAGTCACTGAAATTTATTATGATCCATGTAAAAAACATGAGCAGTTTGATTAAGGTATTTTTACTGATTGTTGCTTTTGTCGCTTTCATAGCGGGTTGGGCTTGGGTCAGTAGTTATTTATTTTTAATGCTGGCGGGTCTTGATAAAGAGGCTGCCAGTATTACAACGCTATATGAATATTATTCATATTACAGTGACGATGAGACGACTTTAGATTTTATAGGTAAAGGTTTATTCATTGGTTTTATTGTAATGGCGTCGCCGCTAAGTCTTTTCTTCTTTCCAAAGTCCCAATCACTTTTTGGTGACGCTAAATTTGCAAGCTTAACAGACATAAGAAAAGCGGGGTTATTAGGTGGAAAAGGAATTATTGTTGGCAAAGTAAAAACATTTTTTGGTTATAAGTTTCTTCAATTGCCAGGCGCGCTTCACGTTCTTTTGGCCGCTCCTACTCGAAGCGGTAAGGGCGTTGGTGTTGTTATTCCCAATTGTCTTAGCTGGCCAGATAGCATGATTGTCTTAGATATTAAGCAAGAAAACTGGAACATCAGTGCAGGGTTTAGAGCGGAGCATGGACAAGAATGTTTTTTACTGAATCTAGCACCAAGAGATTATAAAACTAACCGTTGGAACCCCCTTTTTTATATCAGCGATGATCCAGCATTTAGAATTAATGATATTCAGAAAATCGGTCAAATGTTATTTCCAACAAATGACCATGAAGCGCCTATATGGCAAGCTTCAAGCCGCTCATTATGGCTAGGCATAGTTTTGTACCTAATTGAAACGCCGGAGCTTCCTGTGACGTTAGGCGAGGCTTTGCGGCAACTTACACAAGGTGACAAGCGGTTAGGCCATATCATTAAGGAAAAACAAGCAACAAAAGAGCCGTATTCTGCTGAATGTTATTTAGCAATGAAAGAGTACTTGGACACACCGGAAAAAACTCGAGGGTCGGTTAGGAAGGGATTTTTATCAGCCCTTGAATTATTCTATAACCCGGTTATTGACGCAGCTACAGCCGGTAATGATTTTGACCTACGGGATATTAGAAAAAAAAGAATGTCTATTTATGTTGGCATATCGCCAGATGATTTAGACCGCTTATCACCGCTGATAAATTTATTTTTCCAACAGGCCGTTGATCTAAACACCCGCGATCTTCCTGAAGATAACCCCGAATTAAAGTATCAATGTTTATTGCTTGCCGATGAATTTACAGCCATGGGGAAAGTTGGGGTTTTAGCAAAAGGTATTAGCTATATAGCAGGCTACGGACTACGGATGTTACCGATTATTCAATCACCTGCACAACTAAGAGAAGTTTACGGGGCGGAATCAGCGGAATCATTTATTGATAACCATGCTATTAGAATTGTATTTCCACCCAAGAATATCAAAACAGCTAAAGAAATATCAGATACGTTGGGCACAACGACTGTCAAAAACAAGTCGAAAGGCAAATCAAGACCAACTGATATTTTTGGTAAATCATCGCTTTCTACAAACACAAGCCAACTTGCAAGAGCATTGATGTTACCGCAAGAAATCATGCAAATGGCAGAAGAGAAGTGCATTTTGATTTTAGAGAATTCAAAGCCAATACTGTGCGACAAAATAAAGTGGTATGACGACCCTATATTTGCAAAACGTGGCAATGGTCGTGGAGAGGTTAACTGGCCCGCGCCGTTAATCTCAAAGATTAATCCGGAAACACTACAACGAGGCAAAATTGATTTTAATATGGATAGCGAGCAAACCGATAAGCCCAACGTAGAAAGGGCCATTGAGGTTGAAGATTTTAAAGACATCGAACTTGAAAACTTTAGTTGCGATTTTTCAGGTATTGAAATTCCACAAGGAGAAATATCTGATAGCCAAATTGAAGAAATAACCTCCCAATTTATGAACACCATACAACCGGCTTAGGGGCTTATTATGAACATGGACGACGATACTAAGGAACAAGGAAACAGCCAGCAGGAAGCTAATGCAGAAGCTTCCGATAAAGAGCAGATAAAGGACGAAACCGATAACAATAACTCCGTAGACAATGAAAATATTAACAGTGTTGAAACTGAGGATGTTACAAAAATAAGTTTAGTTATTCCTGACAATATAAAACATCAATACGCGGAAAATAAAGGCAAATTCTATCAAAAAAATGCAGATAGAAAAGACAAGCCGATTTTTATAGATAAGGGCAATAAACTACAAGCTAGAAATTCTAATCCAAGTACTGCAAGAGCATTAGTATCCATCGCTGAAGCAAGGCATTGGGAGAAGATAAAGGTTAGAGGTAATAATGAATTTAAACGTGAAGTATGGCTTGAGGCTTCTACAAAAGGCATACAAGTTGATGGCTATCGACCAACCGCTGCGGATAAGGCCGTACTTTCTCAAAAGTTATTAGAGAAAGAACCTAATGAAATATCCAACCTCCAGCGTGAAAAAGAAGAAGGTGTCAGTGTAAAAAAAGCGGGCGAAAAAGATCAAAGAGAGCCAAAAAAAATAGCCGATACGGTAAGAAATAATATCGCGGTTGCTACCCTGGTTACCGGTCATCCTGAAATGGTTAATGAAGCCGCCATTATATTAGCGGCGGAAAAATTCAGTAAGAAACTTAATCCTAAAGACCAAGAAAGCTTTGTTTCAAATATAAGAGATCAGGTGGCATCAAATATCGAAGCCGGAAAACCAGCCCAACAAGTGAATATAACCGAGCAGCAGCCGATTAAAACGCAGGAGCAAGCTAATGAACGATAAGTTAGTAACAAAACTAAGTGAATATGAAGAAAACCCCCAAATGCCGATTGAACTAACGGTGCAAGAGGCTGAGGAACTGGGTGCGGTTGAAGATAACAGCATGTCTATAGAGGATGCTATTGCCTCGCATGGCGATGCGCAAGGTCAAGTAGAAGATGCCGCTGAAACAGCAAAGAAAGGGCTATTTCTTGATGTACCAGAATATTATTGTCGCGGTATTAGTTGATGGAAAAAAAGCTAGTGTTAAATGTCGCTGAAACTTTTATTCAAAATAATAAAGGGTTATCAGGGATCTCAATCAGAGTGGGCAACCCTAAAGAGCTATTTGGTGATAATGCAAATAAGGTTGTTGGTTTCCAAGGCGCGTATTTCCCCAAAAGTAAGCTGATAGCCATTAATAATGAAGGGGTGAAATCCCTCGATGGCCTTAATAAAACAATTAGGCATGAATTAATAGGTCATGCCGGTATCAATACGTTTACACCAAAGGATAAAGAAAAACTATTAGATGCGATCACTGGCTCAGGTGATAAAGAAGTGCAAGCGTTAAGAGCCGAGCTAAAGGGAATATACCCAAACTATCCAGACAAACGATTATCAGAAGAAGTTTATGCAACGGTCTCAGAAGTTGAACATGAACCCGGTTATAAATTTAAGAATCCAATAAGTAAAGAAACGTTAGATATGGATAGCCTGAAAGGGCTCTCTCGATTTGTTTCGGAAGGCCTTAAAAACGGTACGATTGAACAAAAAATATTCCCTGCATTTGATAAAGCACAATTTCAAAAAGAACCGTTCTACAAAGTGGTTGCTGATAAGCTAATTGAGCAGTTAGAGCAAGGAACCGCACCGTGGCAAAAACCTTGGGAGGCCGGTGCGCAACTCAACCCGATTAATCCCGTTACCGGCAATAACTACAAAGGAATGAATGCCCTTTATTTATCCATGCAAGGCAGAGCGGATAATAGGTGGCTTACTTATAAGCAAGCAAAAAGTATTGATGCTCAAGTAAAAAAAGGCGAAAAATCCACATCCATAACTTATATTAAGGTCCGCGAAGAAAAGCAAGTCTATGAGAACGGTAAGCCTTTGCTAGACAGTAAAGGTGACAAAGTTAAGCGCATTGTGACACTTGAAAAACCAAAGTATTTTAGCGCTAATGTTTTTAATGCTGAGCAAATTGAAGGGCTACCCGCTTTAGAGAAAAAAGAATCTACATGGGAAGACATTGAGCGAGCAAAAAAACTGTTGGAAAATAGTGGCGCAACAATAATTCACGATCAACGAGACTCAGCTTTTTACTCACCTAGTTTAGATGAAGTTCATTTGCCACCTAAAGAACAATTTAGTACCCCTGAAAAGTATTATGCAACGGCTTTACATGAGCTGGGTCACTGGACAGGGCATAGCAGTAGATTAGACAGAGATTTAACAGGTGGTAACAACTCAGAAAACTACGCAAAAGAAGAGCTACGAGCTGAAATATCAAGTTTGATGGTCGGTAACACATTATCTATAGGGCATGATCCTGGTCAACATGCCGCGTATGTTAAAAGCTGGTTGAAGACATTAAGAGAAGACCCTAAAGAAATTATGTATGCCGCTAAAGATGCCGAAAAAATACATGATTTTATTTTAGATAAGGACATCAGCAAAACCCAGGATGTTAAAAACGCTTCTGAAAATAATGAAATAGTCAGCGACTCAAGGAATGAAGAAAAAAATAACACAGATGCATTTGATGTTAGTCAAACAACTAAGCAACAAAGTTTGGATGCTTCAGAGAAAGAAATAGGTGACGGCAATAAAAACAGCCCCATTAATTTATCAGAGGCTATAAACGTTATAGTCAGTAAAATTAGTTCCGACAAAGATTGTGAAAGATTCGTGAAAGAAATTCACGCAAGAATTGATGAGCAACATAGGCAGCTACTTTTTAAAGCTGCCGTTAACAGCCAAGATCAAGATGAAATGGAAAGATAAATTAACATACCTTATTCTTCGGGGCATGCGGCCTTTCCTGGCGTAGGCTATTTTGGGATGTGGTTTGTTTTTTAGTAATAATGAGAGGCCGAGCTATCAACATTTTTAATGGTAAATTTATGCGAAAAATTTGTTAGTTACATCGAGTAGCTAATATTGAGTTGTTGTTTTCTTGTATGCTCTCAATTCTATTTGCTCGTAGGCATTCCCATCCGTTCACGGGGTAGAGTTTATCCCAGGCCAGAATTATTTCCGTTGTGATTTACTCATGTTGTACCGAGGGTACGCTTAGCGTTAAATAAAACAAACTGCTTAATCCAGCGAACATACGCTTCTTCAGACCGCTTACTGTAATGATGATAACGCATTAGCTCAGCCACCTGATCAAGCAATTTTTTAGGTTGAGGTTTGAATTGAGACGTGTTCGTATTGCCTTTTTTACTGTGGCGCATAAAGCAACAATACCCATATTTAGTATGTTAATATTTTTATACATGGAAGTGCTACCCACCTATATCTATTTAATACGTGGACAATGACTTCCGCTTATTAACACGGTTACATGCTTAATCGAGTTTAGTTTTCATACAAGAGAGTGGAGTTTAAATGGATATAAAAGAATGGTTTCCTGAATTTCAAGTTTCAGCAGAGACCGATGTTGATCTGCAGAATTATTTCTTTAAATTGCCTGAGATACAAGAGATCACAAATAGCCGGTCTTGGCTTGTGCTTGGACGTAAAGGAATGGGTAAAACAGCCATTTATGAACACCTTCGGCAAGCAGAAGCAACAGATCTAAATGATTTTAATACAATATGTATCAATTTCAGTGATTACCCTTGGCCAGCACATCAATTATACAAGGAGTCATTAGCCGGCGAGCTATCTGCATACCAGAAAAGCTGGCGCTATCTTTTCTTTGTGAAAGCACTATCTCGACTGATTGAAATCAGGGAGAAGGATGGAGACTCCCTGAACAAAGAGATGGAATGGGCAAAAAATTACATCGAGAAAGTTTATGGGAATCCAGATCCTAGCTTAAGAGAGGTGATTTTTTCAAAAATTGGAAGGCTTGCGTCTATAGGTGGACCTAGACTTGAAGTTGATGATTTTTCAGTAGATGTCGGGGAGATATCATTTGAGGATATAGCTGAAAATAAGCAACTCCAGTCGAAGCTTAGATCTAATGCATTCACTCTGCTTGGCTACTTTGAAAAAATATTTAAAGACAACTGCCGTCAAACCAAAATACTTATTGCTCTTGACCAGCTTGATGAAAACTGGCTGGAAGGCGAGATCGAAGAATATAGTAAGGTTCTTATCAATTTAGTTAATGTTTGCCGAAATATCGCCTTAGATACCGGCCTTTCAAACAACTTAAAGGTTGTTCCATTTCTTAGAACTGATATTTATCATTCATTAAAGTTCAATGACAAGAATAAACTATTTCAAGATAGCGCAATAGTTATAGCTTGGGATTCAGACAGCTTGGATGATATGTACTTTGAACGAATAAAAAAGTATGCCCCAGTTGAGTTTGAAATTGATGATGAGAAAAAAACTGGAAATATTTTTGAATTTACATTCGCTAGGCAAGGAACACCTGCCTTTAAATACGTTACTCGAAGGTCATTCTTTAGACCAAGAGATGTAATAGTCTATTTTAATAAAATTAGAGACTGTCATGTGCAAAATACCTCAGGATTATACACGTCCGCTGAATTATATGATGCGGGCAGGGAAGCTTCAGCTAGTGTGTATAACGAGCTTATAGATGAATGGTCCAATCAGTTTCCTGCAATCGAAAACCTTTTGACCGTATTACAAACAATCCAAGTAGAAACGTTTAGTTACTCTGACTTTTCTGAAAAATACGATAACGAATTTCCAGAACCTTCAGAAGGGAAAAAACGAGAACACTTAGCGTTCTTATTTGATAATTCTATTGTTGGACAGAAAAAACAAGGTCACTGGGAGTATGTTAGTAGTACGCCTAATTTAAAAATGAACGCCGAAAAGGACTTTCGAACTCATCATGCTTTGAAATATCGTTTACATTTACTAGAAAGTCGACCAAATCAAAGTGTATAGGCATGTAACAAGCGCCTGCAATCTGACTCCGCAAGATGTCACCTTTTGTGCAAACCATGCACCGTACACTTGATAGAAAATTTGATGAGCTTTGAAAAGCAGGCTCAAGACTACTATGCAAGGGCTCCGCTCATAGTTCTGGGAAGCGGATCCTCAGCAGCGTATGGCATGTCGGGAATGGGACCTTTGGCCAATTATTTAATTGAGCATACAGATGTGTCTGATCTTCCAGAAAAAGACCAACGCAATTGGGTTAGCTTTTGTGACGCTTTGAATTCAGGAGTCGACTTAGAAACAGCTTTGCATCAGGTGCAAGTATCCGAAGCACTAACAGACAAAATCATTAACCATACATGGACTCTTATAAACAGAGAAGATCTGGATATATTCAATAATCGTCTTGAATGTAATGAACGTTTTAGTCTCGGTATTCTGCTTTCACATATGTTCAGATCAAGTATTTCTACTATTAACATCATTACCACGAATTATGACAGGCTCGCCGAATACGCGTGTGATAGGGAAAATATCCACCATTACACAGGTTTTACTCATGGTTATTTCCGACAGCTATCTCAGCCCTCCGAAGTTAAAGTTTCACGTAAAGCTAACATATGGAAAGTGCATGGATCGCTTGATTGGTTTGAGTCACCATTAAAAGACGTTATTGGATTATCGCATCTAGAAGAAATCCCGGTCGGATATTCGCCTCATATTGTGACGCCCGGAACCCAAAAATACCAAAGAACCCACCTAGAACCATATCGCTCAATTATTAACAACGCTGACCTTGCCATTACGAATGCGGCGTCATATCTGTGTGTTGGCTATGGATTTAATGATGAGCATATACAACCAAAGCTTATGAGCAAGTGTGCACGACAAGGTGCGCCAATTACTATCGTGACATACGCACTTTCTGAGGCAACGAAAACGCATGTTATCAATGGCGACGTAGATAACTACCTAGCTATTGAGCGTGGAGAACATGACGATCAGTCAGTTATTTACAGCTCTATTGAAAAAGGTCCTGTAGTTGTTGAAAAAAATTTGTGGAGCCTCCAGGGCTATTTGACATTAATAATGTAGGGAATATTTAGATGCCAATTTTTAATTTTATGGACGATGATGCCCTTGGAAAGGTGGCATCTGTTGATACGGCAACAGTAGTTGTTGATGTAGACAATGTGGATCAGCTGAAAAGGTTGCAGGTGAATCATTTGGTTGTTTTGCAAAGCAGTAGACCAGGACAGCACCTCATAGGATTAATTGTTCAAGTTACAAGAAAAAAAGCTGTTTCTGAGATAATTGATGAGGGAGTTGTTGACCAGTCTCCAGAACTCAATCTGTGTAAAATCGCTCTCATTGGTACCTTGTTAGATCGCGACGGCGAAAAGGAGAACGTATTTCGTCGAACACTTGAATCGGTTCCTGAAATTGATGCTAATTGCTTTTCACTGGAGGGAGACAATCTTACAGATTTTATGAGAACTCTCTCAAGTATTGCGGGCGATGGAAATGCTTTAACGCTTGGAAAATACACTCTTGATGAGCATGCCGTTGCGTATCTAAATGGCAATAAGTTTTTCCAACGTCATGCATTTATAGGCGGAAGCACAGGATCGGGAAAGTCATGGACTACAGCCAGAATAATTGAGCAAATGGCAGAGCTTAGTGCCGCAAATGCCATAGTGTTTGATCTTCATGGTGAATACTCTCCGTTAGTAGGAGGCGGAATTCAGCAGCTAAAAGTTGCTGGCCCTGCTGACGTAGAAGCAGGGCGAACATTGAATGACGACATACTTTACCTTCCATACT
>MAAC01000775.1_pt1 | contig 13049 bp, 9 predicted proteins | sample 1115981 | NCBI WGS metagenome assembly MAAC01 (sample SAMN04961126, study PRJNA320927) | seawater metagenome | isolation source: sample BD02T64 sea water enriched with oil for 64 days | place: USA:Gulf of Mexico | collected 2013-07-27 | reverse complement strand
ATTATTCATACCTCAGCGCTTCAAGCGGTCTTGATTTGGCCGCCATAGCCGCCAAGCCACCAACCGTTAGCCAAGCAATAAGAAAGGCGATTGTCGTTGAGATGATAAATGGCATCACACTGATATCAATGCGATAAACAAAGTTAGCTAACCAACTCTCCATTAACCACCAAGCAATCGGCCAAGCAATAATATTGGCGACTAATACCTGTGTAGAGAATTCAGCAGAGATCAAAACTACAATATCGAATACCGAAGCACCGATAACTTTTCGAATACCTATTTCCTTAGTTCGTCTTTGAGTCGCAAACGATGCCAGTCCATAAAGCCCCATGCAGGCAATAAAAATAGCCAAAGCTGAAAATAAGTTAAACAGCATTATTTGTTTGTCTTCTGCGGCATACATTGCATCAAAATTATCATCTAAAAAGCTCATTCGAATAGGTTGCGATGGATTAAGTTCACGCCAAGTATTTTCAATATACTCAGAGATAACTTTAACGTTACCACTGTGTTTAATAGATAAACGGTTATTATTTTCTGGTTGTAACAAGTGATAAGTTGGCGCTATCTCTGTTTTAAGCGATGAAAAATAGTAATCTTTTACTACACCAACAATATTGGCTACCCACAGTTTATTATCACTGCCTGGAAATGGCATTTTGAACTGCTTGCCTATCGCTTCAGCATCTTGAAAACCCAAACTACGGGCCGCTTTCTGATTTATCACTACGCCGATAGTTTGCTCAAAAGCTTCGCTTTCAGGCATAACAAAAATATCGCTGCTAAACTGGGGTTCAAAGCTTCGCCCTGCAACGACTTCAATTTTATAACTTTTAAAGAAATCATAATCGACACGTAATAGCGGCATTAATAATCTTTCATTGGTTTTAGGTACCAATAAAAAGGCTGAATCACCATTGATGGTAGTTGGCACTCGGCTAGAACCAGTAACATTGTAGATGTCAGGATGGGTTAACAACTTATTTATCAGAGTGTTATATTGATTTTCTGCTGGGTAATCTAAGATAACGGTATTCGACTTGTCATAACCTAACGCTATGTTGCGGGCATAGTTTAACTGTAAGTAACTGACGATAGTTGAGATCATCAAGATGATTGCTAAAGTAAATTGGCTGATCACCAACATTTTACGTAATAAAACGCCGGATTTACCATGGGTTATTTCACCTTTTAGCACTTTAGCCGGTTTAAATGCCGACAAGTAAAATGCTGGATACAGGCCTGATAAAATACCGACGGCTAAGGCAACTGATAATAAAGTGAATAATGTTGGTAGCTCAGTTAAATAGTTTAACGCTAATGTTTTCCCTAAAAAATCACTGAAGGTCGGTAGCAATGCTTCAACAAATGCTACTGCAATAAACAGCGCGAGAAAACTTAACATGATTGATTCAGTTAAAAACTGAGCAATAAGTTGCGACTTTTGTGCACCAAGCACTTTTCGCATACCCACTTCTTTTGCCCGTTTACTTGCCGTAGCTGTCGCTAAGTTCATAAAATTAATACAAGCAATCAGCATGATAAGCAAGGCCACGATAGTAAATGACATCACCACGTCATAATCACCATTTTGCTTCATTTCATCGAATAAATGTGAATGTAAATAAATGTCCGCAATTGGCATCAGGCTGTATTGAAACTCCTTACTACCTCCTCGGGCATTAAACCGAGCTATGCTATCGATAAAATCAGGGAATTGCGCCTCTAGTTGGACTAGATCGGTATTTTCAGCCAATTTAAAATAGGTGAAATAATTAAAGCTAAACTCATCGCGCCAATTTGAACCTGGCCATAAACTATCAGCAGTAGTCATTGAGACTAACGAGCTTATTTCCAGGTGTGTACTAGTAGGTAAATCAGCAATAACGCCCGTTACTTTAAGTTGAACCCTATTAGAAAGGGTCAAGGTTTCGTTAATAACATCTTCACGGTGAAAATACTTTTGCGCCGCCGAGCGGGTCAAAACAACGCTGTTAGGTGCTGTTAGAGCCCCCTCGGCCTGCCCATGGATAAAGTCAAAGGCAAAGAAATCAAAGACATTGCTATCGGCAAAATTAAGTCCTGGATCATTAAAAGTATTATTTACTGTGCCTAAAGTAAGCCCAAATGTCCGTAATCGGGTCGAGTCGGTAATTTCTGCAAATTTCCGTTTAAATTCATCGGCATTTTGTACTTGTGTCATGGCAAAATTTTGTACCGGTGAACCAGGGACAGCCATTGTTAACGATGCACGGACAATGTTTTGATGATCAGCATGATGTTTATCATAACCGAGCTCAGACTCAACAAAAATAGCGACCAAAATGCACGCCGTTAAACCTATGGCTAAACCAAAGATGTTGATAATGGCATACTGTTTTTGTTGCAACAGACTACGATAAGCAACTAATAAATAATTTTTAAACATATACTATTCCTCTAAACCAACGTGAGTGGCAATTAAGCGCAGCGCGCCTGTTCCATTATTTTGGAAACGATATGACCATCAAGTACATTAATAATACGTTGAGCATATTTTGCATGGTGTTCAGAATGGGTGACCATAACTATGGTGGCGCCTTCTTCATTAAGGTGGGCGAGTAACTTCATCACTTCTTCGCCATTTTTAGAATCTAGATTACCAGTAGGCTCATCAGCTAAAATCAATTTAGGCTCGGCAACTATCGCTCTGCCAACAGCAACACGTTGTTGTTGGCCACCTGAAAGTTGCTGTGGTAAATGATCTTTTCGGTGGGCAATATCGACCTTTTCAAGAATTTTCATTACCCGTTGTTGACGTTCAGCTTTATTGACCCCTTGATACATTAACGGTAATTCAACGTTTTCAAAGACCGTTAGTTCGTCAATCAAATTAAAACTTTGAAAAACGAAGCCGATGTTTTCTTTGCGCATGGTAGCCAGCGCAGATTCAGGTAAATGTGCAGATTCTTGGCCGTTAAATAAATAACTGCCTGCATCGGGTTGATCTAGTAGGCCAATCAAATTTAATAACGTTGATTTTCCCGATCCTGATTGCCCCATGATCGCCACAAAGTCCCCCTTATCGACGGTCAGGCTGATATTGTCCAAGGCATATGTTTCTACTGATTCGGTTCTAAATATTTTGCTGATATTATTAAGGTTAAGCATCTGAATGTTCCTTATTTAATTTTTGTTTCTTGCGTTTGTGGTATTTGTGCTAACGGGCCATAGATTGTGCTGTATTGCCACTAACTTCCTTTGTTCCTTATTTAATTTTGATTTGTTGTATTTTTGCTAACGGGCCATAACTCGAGCTGATCACCTGTTCACCTGCGGTTAAACCCGCTAATACTTCAATGTACTCACTATTTCTTTGGCCAATTTTTATCGTTCTTCTACTCGCTATCTCGGTATTTTCATCAATGACAAATATCCATTTTCCACCGGTATCCTGATAAAATCCGCCATTGGGTATCAGCACAGCCTGTTTAGCTTGCCCAAGAGATAAATCTATTTGCAGACTTTGTCCTCGACGTAACGACTTGGGTATTTCATTACTGAAATTAAAGTCCACTTCAAATTGCCCCTGACTCACTTGGGCATAAACTTTTGATAAAATTAATCCGTATTCTTTCCCTTGCAAGCTAAAGCTAGCCATTTGTCCTGATAGTACTCGTGTTAAATAAAACTCATCAACCTTGGCAACCACTTTGTAACTGTTCACTATGTCAACTTGTCCTAGTCTTTCACCACGCGTTTTAGATTCTCCCAATTCAGCATTAAAAGAAGTTAGTTGGCCATTGGCGGGGGCTTTTACTATCAAGTTTTCTAAATTTTTCCGGGCAAACTTCAGGTTTTTATTCAGCTGAGCGACGCTATCTTCAAGTTGTGCAATCTGAGTACTACGGATTTCTTCATCTTGGCGCTGTTGCTCTATCGTTAAAGCCCGGCGTTTGACTAAATAGTGATAATGGTCGCTACTACTCTTTTGCTCATCAATCGCAACAATATTTTTGCTCAACAGTTTATTCATTTGGTTTAATTTACGCTTTGCTTGAGCTATTTGATAATCCAGTTCAATAAGTTCACGCTTTAAACTTAAGCGGTTTTGCTCAATAGCTAAACGGGTATTGTGCAAGTTATTCAGCTGCTCAGAAATTTGCGCTTCACGCGAAATAACATCTAATTGTAAACTGGTATTTGAAAGCTCGAGTAGAGGCTGACCTGCCGTTACCATCACGCCTTCTTCCACTAATATTTTCTCCACTCGTCCGCCTTCAATGGCATCGAGATAAATGGTTTTTTTCGGCGTTATGTTACCGCGAATAGGAATGGCGTCTTTAAATACACCACTAAAAGCAGCAGTGATGCGCAACTTGTTGCGGTCAATATTAACGCTGCTACCACTTTGGGCATTAAATGATTGCAATAAAACTCCCAACAATATTGCGCCACCGGCAAGCAACCACCATTTTGTTTTAGATTTTTTAACATCGATTTGTTTATCCATACTTTATAAAGCCATTTTGTTCATTTATGAGATAGGTATAACAACTATCGTGCCAACATAAGTTAACCATATAAAACAATTAGTTAAACATAAGTGTTTATTTCAACAACAAAAATAGTGTACAGTTATGAAACACTTGGTGTACGATATTATACACTTGGGTAAAAAGGGTAAAAATAGAATGACAAAAGGTGATGCCAGCATACTAATTGTTGATGATAACGAAGAAGTATTAACGGCGACGCGAATGCTGCTTAAACGGCATTACAAAACTATAATCACAGAAACCAACCCTGAGCGTTTACCTGAGTTAATGGCCAAAAACACCTTCTCAGTTGTTTTGTTAGATATGAATTTCACCCGAGATGCTACTTCCGGGCAGGAAGGCTTCCATTGGCTAGAAAAAATAAAAAAACTTGATGCAAATACCGTGGTTATTTTATTTACCGCTTTTGGTGATATGACTATTGCGATAGAAGCAATAAAAAATGGCGCTAACGACTTTATATTAAAACCTTGGCAAAATGAAAAATTGCTTGCCACTATTGCCAGTAGCGTAGCATTAAGTAGCAGTAAACGCCGCGTAGAACATCTCTCGCAATTAGAAGTATTGCATCAACACCAACAAAATAAACCTTTTGAACAACTGATAGCTGATAGTCCTGCAATGCAGCAAGTATTTGCTATGGTAGAAAAAGCGGCACGCACCGATGCCAATGTGCTGATTTTAGGGGAAAGTGGTACCGGCAAAGAAGTGATCGCTCGGGCATTACATCAGCAATCATTAAGAAAAGATGAAGTGTTTCTCAATGTAGATATGGGCAGCATCAGTACATCCTTGTTTGAAAGTGAGTTATTTGGTCATAAAAAAGGAGCGTTCACCGACGCAAAAGCAGATAGAAAAGGACGCTTTGAGCTAGCGCAACAGGGCTCATTATTTTTGGATGAAATCGGAAATTTGGACTTAGCAAGTCAAGCCAAATTACTTTCTGCGATACAAAATAGAAAGATAACCCCTGTTGGTGGCACTAAAGAGTTAGCCGTAGATATCCGCTTAATCAGCGCAACCAATATGCCATTATATGACATGGTTCGCGAAAATACTTTCAGACAAGATTTACTCTATCGTATTAATACCGTTGAAGTTCATTTACCCCCCTTAAGACAACGTACCCAAGACATTCCAACTTTAGTCAATTATTACGTTAATTATTACGCGGATAAATACAAATTGGGCCAACGCTCGGTTGATGATAAAACCATGGAACAGTTGTGTAGTTATGCGTGGCCTGGCAATATCAGGGAGCTTCAACATTTAACGGAACGCGCCGTTATTTTAGCTGATGATCACCAACTCAGTTTTCAATTATCAATGCACCAACCACAAGCGGCTCAAAGTAATGAGCAAACAAACTTTAACCTTGCAGAGCTTGAACAAAAAACCGTTGAGCTGGCGGTTAAAACGTTAAAAGGTAATGTCAGCCACGCGGCCAAAGCGCTTGGTATTACTCGGACTTCACTGTATCGAAAGATGGAAAAATATGGTCTATAACTATGATTTTTAACCACATTAAAATACAGTTAGCCTTATTATTAGCGGGTTTCTTGGCTTTTGCCTTAGCGGGAGGCTATGGCTTATGGTTTAGCCATGCCAAGTTACTTGCCGTAGGTTCACTGATTATCGCTTTTATATTAGCCTTGGGAATTTACCAGCTAATACGCCGTCAGCAAAAAGACTTTGAAGCGTTTTTAACGGCGTTACAATATCAAGATTTTAGCCAACGGTTGTCTCCCAACGTGGCTATCAGTCCCCAATACCGTAAGATAGCTAATGATATTTTGTTACGTCTGCAAGCCTTTAAATCAAAACATAACGAAGAAAAAATACTCTTAGAAAGTTTATTTGAACATATTCAAACCGGAGTATTGTTAGTAGACGAATCAGGAATAACTCGATTATTTAACCGAGCAGCCATCGGTTTATTAGCTACCAATAGATCTCATAGCATTGAGCAATTACTGTCTGAACATTCGGTATTAATTAATGCCAAGCAGCAACCCTGTCAGGAAAATGGACTTGACGTGCATTTCCATTTACTGAGTATCAATAATGAAAATTATCAATTATGGGTGCTTAATAATATCAGTGACGCTATTGCTGAAACCGAAGTCACAGCTTGGCAAAAACTCATTCGGGTGCTGGTCCATGAGATCAGTAACTCCGTCGCACCGATTCACTCATTAGCCGATACCTTGTTAACCTTAACAAAGGAAGATGTCGCACCAAATATCAGTGGAGAACATAAAGTTGATATTGTCGAAGACTTAACCGATTCCATTAACGTGATTCGCAAACGTAGTGATGGATTGATGGGTTTTATTGACCAATATCGAAAGCTAACCCAGATCCCAAAAATTCAATCTCAATCACTGAATATTGGTGAATTATTTTCCCATATTCAAGCTTTATTAAGGGTTCAAATCCTGGATGAAGGCATTAAGGTGAAGGTGAATATAAATCCGGTTGATTCGTTTGTTATTGCTGATAAAAAACTAATTGAGCAAGTGATGATTAATTTATGCCTCAATAGTATTTATGCATTGGCAGCAACTAACAATCAATCGAAAATCCTAGAACTGAACAGTTATATAAATCATTACGGTAAAACAGTAATTGAAGTAATCGATAATGGTAGTGGCATTTCTCCCAATGCGATAGAGCAAGTGTTTGTGCCATTTTTTACCACTAAAGCTAAAGGCTCCGGTATAGGCCTTGCCTTATGTAAACAAATTATCTTACAGCATAAAGGGGCTATCCAAGTGGAATCAGAAGAAGGACTAGGTGCTAAGTTCAGACTAGTTTTATGACCATGTCCACCACATAGATAGCAACATGCAAATAATCGACTGATATATAAGAATAAAAAATAATATATTAAAAACCTCTTGAATACTGACATACATGTAAGTAAACTTCCCCCCATGAGAGATGCAATACTAGAAATAGCGCAAGAGCAATTGATCCGTGGTGGATACAGCAAACTTAATTTCGCTACCATAGCGAAAGAGTTAGAGACTACCCGTGCCAATCTGCATTATCACTTCAAAAACAAGGAAACCCTTGCCATTGAAGTGATGCGTCAGTATGCCGGATATTACATAAATGAATTCCAGCGTCTTCGAGAAAATTACCGAGGTAATTTTTTTGCGCTATGGCCAGAAATTGAAAACATGATCTGGATGCAGCCTGACAATAATGATGATGCAAAAATAGACTCTTGTGTCACTTTAGTATCAGATCCTGATATCCCTGAAGCAATTACCCTATTGTCTAAAGAAAGTTTCAACAAAATACATAGTATCTTGACTGGTATTATTCAGGATGCGGTTGATTGTGGTGAAATTCGTAACGATATCGATGTTGATAGAGAAGCGACACGTTGCCATGTTTTAATGATGGGCATAAATGGTTGTGGCCAGCATTTGCTAACAATTGGTGAAGCCAAAAAACTACTGAGTGGCTTAATTGCCGAATGGGCTGACAGCCTTAAATAATAACATTTTTTTTAAATACTTAACTTACTTGCATGTAAGTATATTTCGACCTTGTATTGAACTGACAGGGTAACTAAACAATAAACCAGAGATGGTTTTTTTTTAACCACTTTTACTTACTTACATGTAAGTTACATTATCAATGACTTAACGTCTTTGGAGATAAACGTGAGAGATAAAATTTTTAACTTCACTATCAAACATCCTGTTTGGGTGATACTGACATTCATTACTTTTGTGATGTTGGCAGCATCTGGTGCACAAAAGCTAGAGTTTAAAAGTGATTACCGGATATTTTTCGATGAAAATAATCCTGAATTGATCGCTTATGAATCGATGCAAAAGATCTATAACCAAAGTGATAATGTGACGTTTATTATCGTTCCTAAAGATGGCAACGTTTTTACTAAACAACATCTCGCTGCAGTAAAAAAACTGACCAAGAAAAGCTGGCAAGTGCCCTACTCTACACGGGTTGATTCACTAACCAACTTTCAATATACCTATGCAGAAGAAGATGATCTTATTGTTGAAGATTTGGTCATGGATCCAAAAAGCCTGACAATAGCACAACTGGCTAAAATCAGAGAAGTTGCTCTAAATGAGCCACTGTTAGTGAATAAAACGGTTTCTAATAAGGGTCATGTTTCAACGGTTGAAGTCGCGGTAAAATTACCCGGTATTGATGCTTCTGGTGAAGTCCCAGAAGTTGCCAATTTTGTAAATGATATGCGTGATGAGTTTTTAGCTGAGAATCCAGGCAGCCAAGTTCACCTATCTGGTATGGTGATGCTTAATAACGCTTTTACTGAATCGTCAATAAAAGACGGCTCTACTTTAGTCCCTCTGATGTTCGCAACAGTTATTTTGATCATTGGTTTTATGCTACGAACGATTTCAGGCACGATTTCTACAGTCCTGATCATCTTCTTTTCTATCGGCAGTGCCATGGGGCTGGCAGGTTGGATGGGGTTTTATTTGAGTGGTCCTTCCGCTTCTGCTCCCACGATTATCCTGACACTGGCCGTAGCCGACTGTATCCATGTTTTAGCCTCAATGTTTTACGAAATGCGACAAGGGGTCGATAAAAAGTCAGCCATTCTCAAAAGCTTACAGATTAACCTGCAACCAATATTTTTAACCAGTATCACTACGGCGATCGGTTTCTTAAGCATGAACTTTTCGGATATTCATCCTTATCGTGACTTAGGTAACATTGTTGCCATGGGTGCGATGCTCGCTTTCATTTTCTCAGTGACTTTATTTCCTGCTTTATTAGCTGTCTTGCCTGTAAAAGTGAAAGTTCAGCCAGAAGGCAAAAGCAACATGATGGCGAAATTGGCTGATTTTGTTATCGAAAAACGTAGAGTGTTATTACCGTCGGTGAGTATTATTGTCATCTCGTTAGCACTGTTTATTCCGCAAAACGAGATCAATGACGATTTTGTTAAGTATTTTGACGAATCAGTTCCCTTTAGAAGTGCTACTGACTTTATGCAAGAAAATCTGTCAGGCATGACCATACTCGAAATGTCTGTTGAATCGGGTAGCTCAGACGGTATCAATAAACCAGCGTTCTTGCAGGCAGTTGCAGAGCTTAGTGATTGGTTACGTCAACAGCCAGAAACCGATCATGTTAATACCATAACAGATACACTAAAACGCCTTAATAAAAACATGCATGGTGATGACCCCGCTTGGCATAAACTGCCGGACAGCCCTGAGATGACCGCTCAATACTTACTGTTATATGAAATGTCATTACCTTATGGCCTTGATTTGAATACCCAGCTTAATGTCGACAAATCATCAACAAAAATGATTGCCACTTTCAAAAATTTATCTAGTAATCAACAGATTGAGTTGGCAAAGAGAATTGAACACTGGTTTAAGCAGAACTCACCGCAATATGAATTGAATATGGCTAGTCCGAGTTTTATGTTCGCCAACATCGGCCAAAAAAGTATTGTTAGCATGTTGATTGGTACTTTAGTGGCATTGTTATTGATCTCAATCATATTAGGCTTTGCCCTGAAGAGCTGGCGCTATGGCTTGCTCAGTTTGATCCCAAATATGATGCCTGCAGCCGTTGCTTTTGGTATATGGGCTTTGATTGACGGCCAAATAGGCATGAGCCTATCAATGGTGATAGGTATGACCTTGGGTATTGTTGTTGACGACACGGTACATTTTCTTAGCAAGTATCTTCATGCCCGTAGAGAAAACAACAGCGATACCAAAGCCGCTGTGCATTACGCCTTTGCTAATGTTGGCAGCGCGTTGTGGATCACTACCTTAGTACTGGTGGCTGGCTTTTCAGTTTTGGCGCAATCAACCTTTAAACTCAATGGTCAAATGGGTCTGTTAACGGCTATCACTATTTTAATCGCCTTGATCATTGACTTCTTGTTGTTACCACCACTACTGATGGCAATAGACAATAAAAAAGATAAGCAATCGAATCACGAAAGTGAAACTGATATTACGGAATTCGACGTAGCCGTGAAGCAACCTGCATAAGCTATCACTTGGTTGTTGATGATTTGTCATCGGCAACCTAACAACATAATTTGGAGAAGAAGATGAAACTAAAAACAAAGATTAAGGCTGCGTTAGCCACGTTAACTTTAACCACGACAATCACCTTGGCAAGTTTTAGTGCCGTTGCGGTTGAAGCTGACACTAACGCGGAAGTAAAAGGTAAGCAGATATTTACCGAAGTAAAAAGGCGTGATATTGGTTGGGGTAACAGCAAAGCCGATATGCAAATGATATTGAGCAATAAACACGGTCAAAAAAGTATCCGAGAAATTAAAATTAAAACCTTGGAACAGCAAAACGACGGCGACAAAAGCCTGACTGTATTTAACAAACCTAGAGATGTTAAAGGTACCGCTTTTTTGAGTTATTCTCATACAACAGGCGCTGATGACCAGTGGTTATACATGCCAGCTTTAAAACGAGTTAAACGTATTTCATCTCGAAATAAATCAGGTCCATTTATGGGCTCTGAGTTTGCTTTTGAAGATTTCAGTTCTTTTGAGTTAAACAAATATCGCTACAATTTCCTCGGCGAAGAGCAACTGGACGGCAAGGATTGTTTTAAAGTAGAGCAGTTTCCAGTTGACGAAAACTCCGGTTATACCCGTCGCGTAGTCTGGGTAGATAAACAAGAATACCGAGAACAAAAAGTTGAATTCTATGATCGTAAAAATGCGTTACTAAAAACGCTTACTTTTGGCGGATACAAACAATTTATAGGTAACTTCTGGCGCGCACAAAGTATGAATATGGTTAACCATCAAAATGGAAAAAGTACCGAGTTGAAATGGTTAAATTATGCCTTCGACACAGGATTGACTGAGAAAGACTTTAATCGTAACGCGTTAAAACGTAAGAATTAAACTGATGTCTGTAATAAAAAGCGTTAGAACAATAGCAGTAGCCGCGATACTGCTTTCTCATACCGCTGTGGCGACTGAATTTGAATACTCAGGGAAAGTGGGCGTTGAGCAACGCCACTTTGTTGATGACAGCCAGTATACTAATCAGTTTGATGATACTCAGTTGTCATTTCTAGTCAATCCTGAACTGTATTGGCAATGGAATGATGGTGACGATAGTGTGACTTTTCAGCCATTTTACCGTTATGACAGCCAAGATGATGAACGAACACACTTTGATATTCGTGAACTGTCTTATTTGCACGTTGGTGATGACTGGGAGCTTAAAGCAGGCATACGCAAAGAGTATTGGGGCGTCACTGAATTTCAACACTTGGTAGATGTTATCAACCAAACCGATGGTGTTGACAGTTTTGACGGTGAACAAAAGCTCGGCCAGCAAATGGTCAATGTATCGCTCGTCAAAGACTGGGGTATCGTAGATTTATATTTATTGCCTGGTTTTAGAGAAAGAACATTTTCTGGTGAAGAAGGACGATTGCGTGGTCCACTAACTGTAGATAATAACAATGTCAGCTATGAATCTAGCGCAGGTGAAAACCATTTGGACTTTGCTGCACGTTGGACCCACAGCATGGGTGATTTTGATGTTGGTGCATACTGGTTTCACGGTACCAACCGTGATCCTCAGTTAACCGCCACTCAAGAGGGTGAACAGCAATTATTGCGACAGTATTATAACCAAATGGAACAACTAGGCTTCGATTTACAAGCGACCAAAGGGGATTTCCTGTGGAAGTTCGAAACTATTTTCCGCAGTACAAGTGATGAAGACTTTTGGGCAACTCAAGCCGGTTTTGAATATACCCATGTCGGTATTTTTGATAGTGCAGCAGATCTCGGGCTTTTGCTAGAACATAGCTGGGATTCTCGTGGTGAAGGTGATGACAATTCCGCTGGCGCTGCAATGCAAAACGACTTGTTTTTTGGCAGTCGTATTGCGCTAAATGATATTCAAAGTACCGAGTTATTGTTGGGGATAGGTACTGATTTACAGCATAGTGCCACCATGTTCATGGTTGAAGCTAGTCGCCGCTTAGGAGAGAGTTTCAAGGCCAGTTTAGATGTTAGAATCTTGCAAAGCAGTGATAGCCAAGAGGCGCTGTATTATCTAAGAAATGACGACCACTTGGGCCTAACACTGGAATGGTATTTTTAAGCGCTGTTGGGCTCGGAGTGAATATTTGAGTCGAATAGGGTTAATTGCATAATGGGAGTTTTTAGGACTTGGCCAATAAAACTCCCTGCTGCTAAACAAGCTTTCCGTTTAAATATTATAAAACTCTCGGATAAGTCTCTGGATATTCGACATATGTTTATCGGTTAACTCCCCGCCATTAGACAAAAATATCACTTCAACTTGGTTGCTTGTATAAAAGGTTATTACAGTATTAAAACTATCCCATAAGCCAGAATGAGAAAAACTATCACCAACCAGAAATCCATAACCATAATTACCACCGCCCTCTAGCGAGCTATGATGTTCGAGCATTAACGCTAATGTGTCTGTTGTGACAATGTCACCGTTTAACAAT
>MAAC01017953.1_pt1 | contig 13071 bp, 11 predicted proteins | sample 1115981 | NCBI WGS metagenome assembly MAAC01 (sample SAMN04961126, study PRJNA320927) | seawater metagenome | isolation source: sample BD02T64 sea water enriched with oil for 64 days | place: USA:Gulf of Mexico | collected 2013-07-27 | reverse complement strand
TTTACCGCCGTTAACGACGCTGGAAATTGCCGAGCTAAGCTGTAGGGGACTTACCGCAATACCGTGACCGTAGGAAATTGTCATGGTGTTGATTTCTCGCCATGGCGAGGGAACAAGTGGTGTGCCAACTTCGCTGATCTCAACAGATGCGGGTCGTAGCAAGCCAAAGTTGGACAGGTATTTTCGCTGTCTTTCGGTGCCGACTTCCAGAGCCATTTGCACGGTGCCGATATTACTTGAGTAAATCAGGATTTCCGGAACAGATAACCAGCGTTTTAAGGGTTTGTAATCGGTGATGGTAAAACGGGAAATCCGGATAGGCTTACTGACATCATAGCCGTCATAAACCGAGGCGACCCCCTCATCCAGTGCCATTGAAGATGTGAGAAGCTTGAACGTTGACCCCATCTCGTAAATGCCGAGTGTTGCGCGATTGAAACGTGTGTCATCTGATGCAGCGCCTGGATTGCCGGGGTCGAAATTTGGCAAGGAAACGGATGAGATAATCTCTCCAGAATTAACATCTATCACAATACCAGCCGCGCCAATGGCGTTGAACTCTTTCATCGAGCGAGACATTTCTTCGTTCAGGATGTGTTGAACCCGAAGGTCGATACTGAGCTCTACCGGTTCAGGGTTTTCCCTTAAAGCCTTGTCAAAGGATTGTTCAATACCCGCTAAACCCTTGTTGTCGACATTGGTGAAGCCGATAATATGGGCACCCAGATTTCCGTGTGGATAAAACCGACGTTGTTCCGTCTCAAAATTCAGACCGGGGATGCCAAGGTTGTTAACAGCGTATTGTTGGCGCGGGGTCAGGTTTCGTTTGATCCAGATAAACCCACGATCAGAAGCGAGTTTTTTCAGGAGTTTGTCCTGAGAAATTTCGGGGAGAATATCGGCAAGAAGGCGTGCTGCAACTTCGGGGTTGGGAATTTTTTTCGGCTCAGCATAGAGAGAGGCTGTCGGCAAAGTTGTCGCCAGCACAATTCCGTTTCGATCAACGATATCAGCTCTTACCGTTTGAACCGGGGGTGCTTCGTCAATTACCCGAGCTGTTTTGGAGGCGCTTTTGGGTCCCTGAAGAAGGGTGAGATCAACAAGCCTGATAGAGATGATAACAAAAGCAATCGCCATGAGAGTGCCAGCAACGATGAGGCGTGTACGCCCGACCTCTAGTGCGTGCCTAACCCGTCCATCGAGCGTAATGACAGACTTGGGTGCCTGAGGGCTTCGCAGGTTGGTTAAGCGTCCTTGCTTTTTGTCTTCGCGCCAGTCGCTCATTGTGCTATCTCCGCACTTGCGGGAGTGGCTGCGCCAGGAAGGTTAATCTGTGTTCCGGAAGAGGGCTCCTCCTCAAGCTTGGGGATGTCCTGCAAGGTAACGATTTGCGAAGGATCGAGCGGCTTTAAATTCAGATACTGACTTGATAATCTTGCGAGGCGTTCAGGCCGATTGAGATAGCTCCATTCGGCTTGCAGAATACGAATGGCCTGCCTGTCTGTCTTGATTTTATATTCAACAGAAGCCAGCTGATCTTCTAGGGCTGTTACTTCATGTTTGACCTGGAAGAGGACAATAGCGCAAGCCGTGCCTACGACAATCCAGAGAGTGAGGACGAGGTTCTTCATTGCTGTCCCCCAACCTTATCTGAAGCATTCTCATCGGGAGTATCGGTTCTGATTGCGACCCGAAGTTTTGCAGAACGAGAGCGCGGGTTCTCTTTACACTCGCTATCGCTCGGGGCGACAGCTTTTTTTGAAGGCAATGTAAAGGGATGTTTACGCAGAGCCGCGGGCTCAACCGTCGGTGAATGACGGGAGCCCTGCGGCTTCCCCCCACTGCGTTCGCGTAAAAAGTTCTTAACAATGCGATCTTCAAGGGAGTGGAATGAAACAATTGCAAGGCGGCCGCCGGGGTTCAACAGCTTTTCAGCTGCTTCCAAGCCACGTTCCAATTCGCCCAACTCATCGTTTACATAAATACGAAGTGCCTGGAAAGAACGGGTAGCCGGGTGAATGGACTTTCCGTCCTTGCGAGGTTTTACTCTGATAATTCGACGAATGAGTTCCGAGAGTTGCAAAGTGGTTTCAAAAGGCTTTTCAACTCTGTCGGTCACGATCGCACGGGCAATCAGTCGAGATTTTCTTTCTTCACCATATTTGTAGAGGATATCGGCAATCTCTTTTTCGCCGTAGGTATTGATCACGTGGGAAGCGGGTTGGCGCAAACTGGAATTTGGGCCGTCCATGCGCATATCCAGCGGACCATCGGTCTGGAAGGAAAAACCGCGTTCGGCCTGATCCAGTTGCATGGAGGAAACGCCGAGATCGAGGGTGATGCCATCGACCTTGGAAACTCCTGTATCTGCGAGCAGGCGCTCCATGTCTCCGAAACATCCAGAAAGAGTGATTATCTTTCCCGCTTTGACTTCGGGAAGTTCTTTGGCGCTTTCATGAGCCGCCGGGTCGCGATCAATGCCATATACTTTACAATCCGCCTGTTGAACAATGGCGCGACTGTACCCCCCGGCACCAAAGGTTCCGTCGACAAAAATTTCACCGTCCTCTGGGGCGAGAGCGGCGATAATTTCTGGCAGCATGACAGAGTAATGCCCGTCCTGCTGTGCTTCTAGGTTTTGCGGCAGACTTTGTGGAGTATCTTGACCTGATGAGGTTTTATCCACAGGCGCAAAACTAGGTGTAAAACATGGATGTGCTAAATGGAGGGTGCTATATATATTGCTCATCCATTTTCTCCCTCACGGCTGCCGCCGCGATTATTGGAGAGAGAAGACGGATCAGATAAAGAGATGGTAAGTTTCTTAGTTCTTGCACGGTCTCTTGCTTCTCGCTTTTTCTCTTCCAGGGTCTCGGGGTTCCAGACCTGGAAGATGTCTCCCTTACCAACAAAGGCGGCACGATCGGTAATTTGAGCGTGGGCAATCAATGCGGGGGGTAAAAGAATGCGACCATCACCATCAAAGGATAGTTGATGAGAATCTGCAAGTATTGCCGTGGCAAGGTCGTCGTGCTCATCAGAAAAGAGATCGAGGCTGGAACTCATGCTGTTGTGGAGGCGGCGCATAAAATCCATACCTGCGGCCTCAAGGGCATCAGCACGATAGGAGCGGAAGATAACAATACCTTGAAAGGGCTGGTCGGATAACATTTGGCGGAAGGTAGCCGGGACTGAAACGCGGCCCTTCTTGTCTACCTTGTTTTCGAATGTACCTATGAAAAAGGTCACTTGAATCCGCCCCAAAATGAATTGACCGATATTGGTCTGGTAAGATCACACCCCTGCGATCTTGTTCCGCCCTGTTCCCGATTTGGTCCAAAATGGGTATTTTCAGATCTTAAATGGGATTTTATGGGATACCATGGGATTGAGTGGGTGTCAATGGTTCGGCATGTTGTGATTGTATGGTTAAAGTATCGTTAATTACTTATTTTACATAGTATATTTGGGAGATAGTTTGGTGTGAATTCGCCTGTTTTTCAGGCTGTTAATTTGATAGAAGAAAGTTAATTGTTCAGTTCTTGTGGGTGCTAAAAAGTTGAATAAAGTTAAGAATAAATTCACCCAAAGAGCTCGGACTCGGCCTGTGAAATTAGAATCGGGGCCATAAAATCAAAGGCAGTAAAGTCGAGGCTCGTAAAAATGTCAGACGGTCATAAGCCGGGTTTTGTCGCTTGCCGCAAAGCCGAAGCCTTTTGACAACGGAAGGCTATTCATCTGGGATGCCCATCGCTGGACACCTCTCGCAACTGACCCGGTCGACGATGCGGAAAAACATCTGGTCCCTCAAAATCGAAATTTCGTGGACCTGTCGACCCTATTTAGTTTTGCTCCCGGTGGGGTTTACCATGCCGCTTCCATCTCTGGCCGCGCGGTGCGCTCTTACCGCACCCTTTCACCCTTACCTGCTTGTTAAAACCCTTGCAGAGTTTCAACCTACAGGTGGTTTGCTTTCTGTGGCACTTTCCCTAGGGTCGCCCCCGCCGGGCGTTACCCGGCACCGTATTCCCGTGGAGCCCGGACTTTCCTCCCTTTTCGGTTCAGGCGAACCTGCCAAAAAGAGCAGCCTGTCGGACCGTCTGACGAGGTACAGTTAGGTCGGATTGTTCTGGGCGTCAAGTTGGGAATGTAAATTGCTCAAAATCTGACAACACTCGGTATCGATAAGCCCGTTCAGATTGCTTGGCCGGAAGTGACGTTGAAAGGCGGTTATGGCGGCCGTCGTCGAGGCGCTTTCAGGCATTTTAGGATCCAGCCAATAACCGTAAGTCACGAGTTTATCCAGAAAGTTACCCGCTTGTATTCCCCTGCTGTTGTCAGGGGATATTGGATAAAGACCGATACCTTCTTTTTGTAGCGCCATCCAGTCAAAGAATTCCCCCGGATCTTCCTTGCGTTCTGGCGCAACGTCGGAATGCGCGAGAACTCTTTGTGGTGGGATGGCATGACGGGATAAAATATCTTTGCAAAGAGCGATGAGGGCTTTCATTTGTGGCCCGGGGAAAGGTCGATAGCCCCACTCATGGCCGGGGTTAACGATTTCAATGCCTATGGAGCAACTGTTGATATCGGTTTCTCCCTTCCATGATGCCAAGCCAGCGTGCCAGGCTCGGTTTTCTTCTTCGACCATTTGGAAAACGCGACCATCTTCTTCTACCAGATAATGCGCACTTACCTGGGCCGGGGTATCACAGAGGCGGGTTAAGGCTTCCTGACCTGTTTTCATGCCCGTGTAGTGCAACAGAAGGATATCAATAACGGTGCCTTTTGGGCGGGCATTAAAGTTAGCAGACTGGAATTCACGATTGATCTGCATGGCGCTCTTCCAGTTCTTTAAGCATTGGGTTGCGGGCCGTTATTTCTGCTGATTCAAATAATAGCCATTTTCTGAATTTTTTTAAGGCGGGTTTGTTGGCTTTATTCTTTGGGCTAACCAAATGGTAGTGGCCAACGAGAGAGGTGTGTTCTGGAAAAGGCATTCTCAATCGGCCGGACTTTAGGTCCGCATCAATCATTGAGATATCCCCCATCGCAATGCCGAAGCCACTCGCCGCAGCTTGTAGAGCACTGTCTGTGGTATCAAAGGATTGGCCCACGTTTGAGTTTATTTCTGTTGTACCAACATCGTTGCACCATTGCCCCCATTCCTGACATCCGCTTCCACAAAAAAGAAGCGTTAAGTACTTGAGATCGTTGGGTACGTAATGTGTTGGGAGTTTGTGCAACAATTCTGGTGAGCAAACAGGGGTCATCCATTCATTGGTAATGACAGTGTTGTGTAAGCCCGGTGACATGTGGTGGCTGTGTAGTATGCCAGCGTCGTAATTTTCTTTGTCAAAATCCACAGTGTGCCAAGCCGTTGTTAGCCTGACATTTATATCCGGTTCCATCTCTTGAAATTTAGCGAGACGAGGAATGAGCCATCTGACGGCAAAGGAGGGCAGGACTTTGATCGTCAGATCCTGACTGTGGCCTGTAAGATCTTCAGAAACTCCTTGGATACGATCAAACACGTCACTGAGAACAGGGAGGAGCTTTTGTCCACTCTCTGTTAAGTGCAGGCCCCGGTGGTGACGTTCGAACAACTGTATCTGAAAGTGCGCTTCCAGGGTTTTGATCTGCCGACTGATGGCCCCTTGAGTAACGTGTAGTTCCTCTGCAGCCTCTGTAAAGCTGAGATGTCGTGCTGCGACCTCAAAGGCTTTTAGGGCGTTGAGCGGTGGAAGTTGCCGATGCATCGTTCTTTCCATGAGAAAAACTCATTTAACTATGACAAATTCCAGTTTGAAGAACAAGAGTGCTCGTACTTAACTGCTGATAAAATTTGATAATACTTTTCAGATCTTGTGCGGAGAGTATCATGGTATGAGAAAAATGCATTCGAAATTAAAGGTGCTGTATGCCCGTTTGGTTCCTGAGGGAAGAGATCTGTTTGGTCGTCGACAATATGATGTTTATGAACGCGACTATCTTGCACGATCAGGTTTGGCTCAGAGGAATAGGGGAGTGCCTGATTTAGCTCTGCATCGCGAGAACCATCTCGGCGATGGCCATGGAAGAGGTCAGGCCGGGGGATTCAATACCGAAGAGGTTTACCAGGCCGGGGATGCCGTGAGTACTTTGATCCTGGAGGAGGAAGTCAACGGCGGTTTCACCCGGTGCTTGGAGCTTGGGACGAATGCCGGAGTAATCAGGCGTTAGCGAACCATCTTCGAGGGCTGGCCAATAGCGTCTTATCGCGTTGTAAAAAGGAGCTGATCGGGTTGGATCAACTTCGTATTCAAGTTTGTCTGTCCATTCGACATCCGGGCCAAATCGCACTTGTCCATCAAGGTCGAGGGTTACGTGCACCCCTAGACCAGCCGCTTCCGGTACGGGGTAGATCAGGTGATTGAAGGGTGATTTTCCATTCAAGCTAAAATAGTTGCCCTTGGCATAATAGAGTTGAGGCACGCATTCGTTCGGAAAGTCAGAAATTTTGCCGGCTAGTACTGGTGCTCCGAGGCCTGCTGCATTGATGACCGTCTTGGCACAAAGTGTCATAGGACTTTCGCCCCCTGTCTCCAATAGGATTCCATTATCGGATATTCCACCACTTAACACAGGTGTGTTAAGTGCGATCATGCCGCCGTGGTTTTCGAGATCGCCTTGAAGGGCAAGAATCAAATTGTGAACGTCAACAATGCCAGTTGAGGGGGAGAACAGGGCTTTTGTTATTTTGAGATCAGGTTCACGCACCTGCATCTCTTCTGCAGAAAGATAGTAGAGATCATCTACATCATTGGCGCTGGCGAGTTGTTTTATGCGCTCTAGGGCAGGCTCTTCATCGGGAGAGGTTGCAACAATTAATTTTCCACATTTTTTGTGAGGAACTGCATGATCTCTGCAATAGGGATAGAGGAGTTCCTTGCCTCTCAGGCAGAGTTTGGCTTTTAAGCTTCCTGTCGGATAATAGATGCCCGCATGGATGACGCCGCTGTTGCGTGCAGATATCTCTGTGCCCGGCATACTTTCTTTTTCAATGACGATGACTTCGCGACCCGCTATGGCAAGGGCGCGGGCACAAGCCATGCCGACAACGCCAGCACCGATGACAATGCAATCAACCTGTTCCATTGGCTTAGTTTATTCTCCAAGAACCTTGCGAAAATTGGCTTTTAAGTCTCGTATGTAATAAAGCAGTGCTATGACGGTTGTTGGGTAGAATGCGAGGTAAAATTCTGTGTAAATGTTACTATATTCTATTTCAGTTAAAGCGGCTGGTGCCAATATTGAAATTACAAAAGTTGGGAAAGCAGTTAAGATAATCCAAAGAGTTGTTGTGATAATCCATCCTGATAGAAATGGGCGTAACTTTAAAAGCGGGATTTTCTTTGCCAACCAAATAAGAGCGCCTGTAATAAAACAAGCAATCGTCAATAGGCCGATCACTTCGCTAAATATATTGATAGTGATATCGAGCACGACACTTTCTCCCTATACTGCAATTATTTGATTTGAAGAGAAATTAGTGAATTTTTCCGCTACGTAAATTCTCCTGCTTTTCTTCCAGTTCGAGCCAGCGTTCTTCGGCCGTTGCCAAATCATTCTGAGTTTCTTCGAGAAGTTTACTTGTTTCCTGAAATTTCAAAGGGTTCTTACTGTAGAGTTGAGGGTCAGCCATTTCAGTTTCGAATTTCTCGGCTTGGTCCGTCAGCTTTTTCATCAAGCGGGGAAGAGAGTCCAGTTCGCGTTGCTCTTTATAGCCAAGTTTTGCGTTGGATTTTAAGGGCTTTGGACGAGACCCACTTTCTTTTCTAGCTGGTGTGGCGCTGCCTGATGATGAACTTTGATCCAGTTGTTCGCTTGAGGCTGTACCAAGAGCTTTCTGGTTTCTGTAATCGCTGTAACCTCCGGCATATTCAACTACAGTGCCGTCACCTTCTACCGCATAAATGGCTGTTGCGAGGCGGTCGAGGAAGTCACGATCATGACTTACCAGTAACAAGGTGCCGTCGTATTCATCCAAAACCTCTACCAGGAGGTCAAGCGTATCCATATCAAGGTCGTTGGTCGGTTCATCGAGGACCAGAAGATTACTTGCCTGTGCAAACATGCGGGCTAGAAGAAGTCGATTTTTTTCTCCACCTGACAGGGTGTAAATCGGTTGGCGAACCTGGCCTTCGTCGAACAGGAAGTCTTTGAGGTAACTGACGACATGTTTTTGTCGCCCGCGCACCATGATGGAATCACCGCCGCCGGGTGACATTGTTTCCCAAAGGGTGCTGTTAGGATCGAGATCTTCACGCTTTTGGTCAAAATAAAGCGTGGTCAAGTTGGTGCCAAGGTTAACTGTGCCGCTATCCGGTTCAATCCTGCCAAGTAACATCTTGACCACTGTAGACTTGCCGGCACCATTGGGGCCGACGATGCCGATGCGGTCACCACGTTTCACTTTGGTGCTGAAGCTTTTGATGATTTCACGCGTGCCACCATCTTTGAGTGGGTATGATTTACAAATATTCTCTGCGGTGATGACTTTGTCGCCACCCGTATCCAATGTATCGATCTGTAGTTTGGCGGTCCCGGGCGCTTTCATCCATTCATTGCGTTTTTGCCGAAGGTCTTGCAGATTACGCAAGCGGCCCATGTTGCGTTTGCGGCGGCCGGTAACCCCGCGTTGTAGCCAGTGTTCTTCGCGAACAATCTTTCTCTTGAGGCGATGAAATTCCTGTTCTTCGTTCTCGCGCATTTCATCGGCCCAGGCTTCGTAGTGTTCAAAGCCTTTACCCAGTCGATTAATCTTTCCGCGATCAAGCCAAAAAGTTTGCCTTGTCAGGTGATTTAAAAAAGTCCTGTCATGGCTGATAACCATTAGGGCGCCGCGGAATCGGCCAAGCTCTTCTTCGAGCCACTGGATGGTTGGAAGGTCCAGGTGGTTGGTCGGCTCGTCCATGAGCAGAACTTCGGGGTCACTGATCAAGACGCGGGCCAGTGCTGCACGGCGTCCTTCACCACCGGATAACCCGGTTAGCAGACGGTCGCCCGGTAAGTCCACGTGAAGAAGCATCGCATCAACAAGATAATCAGCCTCGCTCATCTCTGGACGTAAACCAGCTTTTACATGTTCGAATACGGTTTCGTCATGATCAAATACCGGATCTTGAGGCAAGTAAGCCACGTTGATACCCGGCTGGAGAAAGCGTTGCCCGTCATCCAGTTCTTGCTGTCCGGCCATAATCTTGAGCAGGGTTGATTTCCCGGTCCCGTTTCGGCCAACAAGGCAGGCTTTTTCACCTCTTGCAAGACCAAAGGAAAGGTCCTCAAAAAGTACTTTTGTGCCAAAGCGAAGTCCGGCGCTATTAAGCGCAACAAGGTGTGATGGAGGTGCCATTTTGATTTTTGTTCTTAACTTCTAAGTTGTTTGATTTGGTCGTATGCAGCATTGATCGCGGCCAGTTTTTCGTTGGCAAGATCCACAAATTCCTGTGGCATACCCTGAGCGACCAGTTTGTCCGGGTGGTTCTCAATGACAAGCTTGCGATGAGCAGCTTTTACATCCTTATCACTGTCATCGCGTTGCACGCCAAGAATGCGATAAGGATCACATTTGTCAGGACCTAGGTTAGAGGCGTGCAGGCGATCCCATTGTACGTCGCTGAAGTCAAAAATTTCTGCAACACGCTGCAAGAAAACCACTTCTTCGGGAGATACTGTGCCATCAGCTTTGGCGATGTGAAACAGGCCGTTGAGGAGTTCTTCAAGGACAGCTGGATTGTCTTTAAATGTACGATTGATCTGGTGCGCATAGGGCTCAAACCCTTCAGCATCCTGTCTGGCGCGATCAAAGAGGCGGCCAACATTCTTCATTTCTTCTGGGGGAATGCGGAAGACCTGTTTGAAAGCGGCAACTTCGTCTTTAGTGACAACGCCATCGGCCTTGGCCATTTTAGCACCAAGAACGATTACACCAATGGTAAAGGTGATTTGCTTTGTATTGTCTGTGCCTTCTTCAGGTTCTGACCGCAGGCGATCCACCGCATGCCCGGCCATGGCTCCCAAAAAGGCACCAATAGGGCCGCCCAGTGCAAAACCGGCTGCTCCACCAACAATTTTTCCCCAAATACTCATGATGTGTTCGTTATGCCTTTAGTTATCATCTTTTACTTAATCAATTGCGACTTAATCAATTGCGTCTGTCGCCTCAAGGTAAAGGGTAATATTTAACAGGTGAATTTATCCCTTTTGCACTAACTTGCCCTTGCTTGAGAGTCAATCCCATATGGTGTTGTGATCACCATTTGTTCCACATAGGTGGCGCCTAATTAGCGGTCGTTACGGTGTCGTCAATAAAGCCGATTTTACCAATCCCGGGCAATCTAAGGGCCAGATTGTCAGGGTCCAGGCCAAAGTTGAGGCCTAAGAGATTGATTTCAATACCCTCCGACCTTGACAGGATAGCACCAATTACCCCGTAAAAGGAAATTTGTACGCCTGTGTTGCTTGGAGCTGAAGCAATGAAGTGATTGCTTTCATCCAGGTAATCCTTCCCAATCGCTGTCGGGGGAAGGTCAACGTTGATTTCCGGTAGCTGTCTCAATACATGTGCGGTGAAAGTGTTTGAGTTTGGGCCGGGCCATGCTTCGTATTCTTCTGGGTAAGGGTAGGACTGGGCTGCTTCGATAACCCGAGGAATAAGGTGTTGGGCTTCAGATCCCCGAAGTTCGTAGTAGATTTCGGGTTTTGAGCCAAACCAGTTGCGATCAGGCCATCCTGTCGTTGCAGATATAACAGGCAGGCCTCTGTATTGGCGCCAGCCAATAACCTCAAGTCGGGTGTAAGATGTTGCATTTTCCGGCTTAACGGCGATCCATGTGTGAACAGCAAAAGCACCACGCCAGTTATATGTTCTGGCACCGTAAACCTGAAAAATCGCCTCAGGGTTTTCTGCCGGATTTGGGGCTATGCCGACCCGATCGTGATTTGCCTCGCTCCAAGGTGTCGATAGATCAACTTCGCCGGAAAAAACCACAAAGGCTGGCCCCAGAAGAAGCAAGAATACAACAGCTATGAGGAGCCTGATCGGTTTGAATAGGTATCGCATGATTTCTTTAGGTACAGGCTAAATAAGGCGGGTCTATGACCTTATATAATACAAAATGTAATACGAAACCTGTTTTTATATGCTTCATGAATTGGGCGGCTATTTCTCTGCTGAGATTTTGAGAGATTCCAATACATCGACAAAAGTTGTTAAAGCTTCGTTCCCTTTTGGCGATAACTCGTATACGCCGCGATCAACGCGCTGATACCAACCGTATACATCCCGTTGTAAAATGGCGGCAGTTTTCTCTACCTGAGTGTTTTGGCGAATGTCGGATACCTTTGCTTTGCCGTGCTCATTGATGTAGGCGGCACAGCGAAGAGCATCCTGGCGGTAAGCGGTGACGATAGGACGTTTATTAATACCGCCCTGATTGGGGTCGCCAACACGGCGTTCGAATTCCTGAAGCAATGATCCTTGTCTTTGCTTGTTTTTTCGAGGAACGTAGGGTGCGGGATCTTGATGAACCTGGATATCGGCGGGGCGATCTTCACTCAGTCTGACAGTGATTAATCCGAGCCCAAGGCGTCGGCAAAGTTTGATAATATCGCGTTTATATCGAAACCAGGGATTGGTTCTTTTCAACTTATGTGGAATGGCAAAGGCGAGATACACGTCTTCTGACATGGTTTGGCGATCGATACCTTGAAAGAGCAATGGCAGGTTGAACCCGGTTTTTAACTCTACGATAACCGGAGGTTCGTCGCCTCTCACGGCAATGACATCGCATCCCTTAATCTCCGATTTAACTTCATAGCCCTGATTTTCCAGGTATGTTTTTATCGGTGGGTATAGATCAGTCTCGCGCAATCGCATTCCCGCAATCATTTTTCGTTTCAATAAGATGACGTTGCTTATTGGCAGGATTTTACTCTGCATGCTAGGCTAATATTCAGCATAATCCTTTTGGCCCAATCTTTTAAGTCAATGTTTTGGGCAGCCTCTTTATACATTACGGTGGTAAAATGAGAAATAGTACGCGGCTCAATGACGCTCTGAAGACCTCTTTACGAGAGCTTTTGGAAGATCGCCTGAATTTCTCTGCAGCCATATGTGATCGACATGGGCAAGGAGAATCCCATCATCCGGTAATGCCACCCGAAGCCGTAGCCTTTGTGCGTTCGACCGAGGAAGTCTCGGCAATCATGAAGTTATGTGATGAACATTCTTGCCCTGTTGTTCCTTTTGGAACCGGAACTTCACTCGAAGGACATGTGGCGGCTGTTGCTGGTGGGTTGTGCATTGATCTGTCCGAAATGGCCGAGATCCTGGAAGTGAATGACGAAGATCTGGATTGTCGGGTTCAAGCGGGGGTTACCCGAAAGCAGATCAATCAATATCTTCGCGATACAGGATTGTTCTTCCCCATTGATCCCGGCGCTGATGCCTCTCTGGGAGGGATGGCCGCGACCCGCGCGTCGGGAACCAATGCCGTTCGTTATGGTACGATGCGGGATAACGTCCTCGGCCTGACAGTGGTTATGGCTGACGGAGAAATCGTCAAAACGGGCGGGCGTGCCCGAAAATCATCCGCTGGTTATGACCTTACAAGGCTAATGGTTGGATCTGAGGGAACTCTGGGTATAATAACCGAGTTGCAATTGAAGTTATATGGCATCCCTGAAGCTATATCCTCTGCCGTATGCTCTTTTGACGATCTGGAAGCGGCTGTAAATTCGGTTATGCTGATTGTTCAATCTGGAATTCTTGTCGCGCGAATTGAGTTGCTTGATGATGTGCAGATGGATGCTGTAAACAAATATTCTAAACTTGATTATACCGTGGCTCCGACATTGTTTTTTGAATTCCACGGCACGGACGCAAGTGTTCAAGAACAAGCCGAACGTGTTGGGGAAATTGTCCATGATTACGGCGGTGGGGATTTTCAGTGGGCAACGTTACAAGAGGATCGCAACAAACTTTGGCAGGCAAGGCATGATGCTTATTATGCAGGTATCAATCTTCGA
>MAAC01011585.1_pt1 | contig 13089 bp, 8 predicted proteins | sample 1115981 | NCBI WGS metagenome assembly MAAC01 (sample SAMN04961126, study PRJNA320927) | seawater metagenome | isolation source: sample BD02T64 sea water enriched with oil for 64 days | place: USA:Gulf of Mexico | collected 2013-07-27 | reverse complement strand
GCTTTATTCAATTCTCAATGATTGGGTTTGTACTGGTGTTAACGTCTGTTTAAATGGGCAGCGTTGACTGAACATTAAAAACAAAGCTGGAACAAATAAAAATGATAATAGTGTGGTTAACACTGTTCCGCCTGCTATTGCCACTGCAAAAGGTGGCCAAAAACCACCACCGGCAATAATTAACGGTAAAAAACCACCAACAGTAGTAATTGTTGTTGAACTAATGTGACGGGTACATTTTTGAACAGCACGGACAATGGCTGGAATATCACCGTTTACGGCAAGCGGATCTGCTTTAAGTTCAGCAATTATCACGATTGCTGCGTTAATGGCTAAGCCCATCAGACCGATTAAGCCGATGATAACGGTAAAGCCAAAAGGGTAATCAAATAAGAAGATACTTAATAAGCCTAAGCCTATCGATTGGAAAGCAGATAGAAAGATAATGGCGCTAAGTCTAAATGAGTTAAAAGACAATACCACCACAGCCAATAACAAAGTAATTATTAAACCAACACTTGCCATCAGCTTGCCTACGGCCTTATTTCGCTCTGCAGACTCACCACCAAACTCCAAAGTATATCCTCGGGGTAGCTGATAATTTTTATCTTCGAGTTTTTGTTTGAACTCGGATAAAACCGTAGAAGGTAATACCCCAGCTCTTATGTACCCTTCAATAACATTGACGCGCATGCCATTGCGATGAGGGATTGCACCTAAACTTGGTTTTATGTGCACTTTAGCCAAAGAGGAAAGCGGGATGGGTTGACTTGATAAAGGCGTAAGCAGCTGTAAATTATTTAACGCAGCCAAGCTATCCTTGTCTTCATTGCTGAGTCTCACCCGTACAGGAATTGACTCGGTTGCTTCAATAATTGAACCGTTTACTTTGCCTTGTAAGCTGCTGTTTAATTGCTCAGATATATTAACTAAACTTAAGCCCGATAGGCTTGCAGCTTGCTCATCAATGTCTAACCAAACCTTTGCTGGTCCTGGTTGTAATGTCGTCCGGCTATGGATAACATTTTTGGTTTCAGCTAAAAATGCACGAAGATCATTGCCTATGCTCTTGAGGGTATCTAAATTGTTGCCATAAATTCTCATTTCTAATGGCGCATTAAACGGAGGCCCCTGTTCAAGTTTTCGCACTAATATTTGTGCTTGAGGGAACTTTGTATCTAAAGCACTTTGTATGGTGGGGATCAATCGATTGGCAGCATGAAAATCTACGGCGTTAATCATCCCTTGTGCGTAATATTGAGCACCATCTTTTGTTGGCATCAAATTATAATAAAAAGAAGGCGCATTTTTGCCGATGAACCAACGTACTTTCTCAATGCCATCAACTTGATGAAGATAATCTGTAATTTCTTTACTGACAATCTCAGTGGTAAAAATACTGGTTTGTACGGGTAAAAATAATTCAATTTGGAACATATCGCGGTCGGAAGCGGGGAAAAACTGTTCCGATAAATGTTTTGCTGCGATAAACCCCATCAAAGGTAAACAACATACTAAGACGATGATGGTTTTTCTATGTTCCAATGACCAATAAAGTAACTGCTCAAAGCGAGCGCTTAGTTTCGGCAATCGTATTCCATTGCGGTACCATTTCGCATGTGTCTGCGCTTTGCTTGGCAATAAACGGCCTGCTAGACTCGCCACTATGGTATGGGAAATTATATATGAGCCAATCAGGGAAAATATCACACTCAATGCTATACCGCCGACAAATTCACCTGCGGGCCCTGGCATTAACACTATCGGCATAAAGGCTAAAATGGTGGTCGCTGTAGAGCCTAAAAGGGGCACCCATAGGTGATCAAGTGCCGACTTTACGGCGGCTAAACGTTTGAGTCCACGTTCACGGTTGTCTTTGATGGTATCCGTCATTACGATGGCGTTATCTACCATAATCCCTAGTGCAACCACTAAGCCTGTTACTGACATTTGGTGAATAGGCAAACCATAAAAATACATCACGGATAAAGTAAATAGTACGGTTAATGGTAAAGATAGCGTGACGATTAATGCTGATCGCCATCCTAATGAAACCAGTAGAACTAAGGCAATCAACATAAAACCAAGGGCGATATTGGTTATTAAATCGCCTAAGCGAGTTTCTGTATAAGCATTTTGATCAAAAATCACCTCAAGTTGGATATGTTGGGGAAGTGATTGATTAAATTCATCAGTGATGGTTTTTACGTCTTTGCTCCATAAGTCGATGCGTAAATTAGGTAGCATTCGTGTCGCTATCACCACGGATTTCTGATTATCGACGAGGGCGATTTCTGTTGCTGGGTAGCTTAATGTTTTTTCAACCTCAGCAATATCGCCAAGATGGATAGTATGCTCTAATCCTGCCCGTTGAATGGGAATAGACCTAATACGGTCGATATCATCAAATGAACCTATTAGCTCAATTTGCATTTGATTGTTTTGATTAACTAATCGGCCAGCAGATACTTTGGCATCTGATTGACTTACTATTTCCGATATTGCTTGAGTACTTAAACCCATTTGATTTGCGATGTTTGGGTCTATAGAAATCGTTATTTCTTCTTGTCCATGGCCAAAAATAGAAACTAAGTCAGTACCAGATACCACCCTTAAACGGTTTTTTAATTCATTAGCAAATCGACCTAAACTGGCTATGTCAGGCGGCGAATCTTGTTGCCATTTAAGTGCCAGTAATTGAGTGTAGGCATAACCACGATCATCTTCTAAAACAGGTGTTAATACCCCTTTAGGCAATTGTGGTGTTACATCACTGAGTAAATCTCGTACTCTCGACCACACTGAGGCTGCATCAGTGATTTCATCTTGCAGCTTCAATTTCACCACTGAAATTCCAGGGCGTGAAGACGAAGTGATCAAATCAATTTCGGCCAGTTTACGCATTTTTTGTTCAATTTTTTCACTGATCAAAACTTCGATACGTTCAGCACTGGCTCCAGGGAATTGAGTGACAATACTGGCTATACGGTTGGTGATGCGGGGATCTTCAGTACGAGGTAGGTTCGATAATGCACCTAGCCCAGCCACTATCAACAAAGCAATGGCTAAACTAACGATTCGGCCATTTCGAATAAATGAAACAAGCATTAATGGCTTCCTCCTAAGTTATCATTCGATATTGTCGTTTTAGTAGTAGCGTTATCTGCGGCGATAACTTCTTGATTTCCTACTAGTCGATGTAAACCGTTTTCTACGTAGGTGAGGTGATTAACTGTTAGTCCACTGATAAAAGCATGGCTTTTAGTTATGTATTCAACCTTGACTGTTTGAGTGAATAATTTATAACGCTTAGGTGAAACTGATTTTGCTTGAAAAATATTCCATTGACCACGAACACCATCGGTTAATGCCGTAAGAGGTAACCAAAAGCCGTGTTTATTGATGGTATGATTCACCAATAAATAACCGAGCTGATCATCTAAAAAATCGACTTGGTCATTAAAACTTAATCTAAGTTCTATGGTGCGAGTAACCGTATTAATTTGTTTGGCGATAGATAATAATTGCGCGGAAAATGTTTGTTTATTAACTTGAATATCATAAATTTGACCGAGTATTAAATTTTGACTGTCCTGTGCCGGTATGCCGACTTTAAATTCAACATCTGTTGATTTAATTAAATGGAAGGCAAGGCTATTTGCATTGATTAACTCACCTTGGTCAATACCTCGATGGGTGATGACACCAGCAAATGGTGCAATTAATTTAGCATGATTAATCTGATAGTTGAGGGTTTGCTTTGCGGCAGCTAATTGTTGCATATTTGCTTGGATAATATTTTGTTGTGCAATCAATTCATCCTGCAGTTGTTCTGAGCTAAATCCTTGTTTATTTAATGAGTTTATTCTAGCTAGTTTCTTTTTATTTAGATCTTCTTCGGCGGCTAGTTGTGTTAGTTTGGCCTTAATTTCATGTGATTTTATTAATAATAACTCAGTATTTAGTTCGGCTAATAATTGACCTTTAGTGACTTTTTCACCGCTGTCGACATGAATTTTTGTCACTCTGCCTGGAAATTCAAAAGAAAGAGCACTTTGTTGTTTGCTGGATATTTTTCCAATGTATTTTTTAGAAATTTGATAGGAAGCAATACTTTCTGCCTGGGCTATATTTGCTGTATGGTGATAAACATCTGCTGTTTCTTCCCCATTTTTCACACTGTCTGAGCAAGCGGAAATATTGAGAAAAAGCGTGGAAAATAAGATAACAAAGAGACTTTTTTTGCTTTGAATAGTGAACATGGTGATAACAATCCATTTTTAAATAATGTTTAAAAAGCGATAGTGCGAAAGTTTTAAATCAAACTAGACGGTCTAGTTTAGATAAATCAAACTAGACTGTCCAGTATATTTTGGTATTATGAGCAGAAGAAAAATATAGGTAAGTAGAAGAGATGGTTAAACAACGTAGTAAAAATGAACAGAAAAAACAGCAAATGCTTGATTCAGCGACAAAATTGTTTACTGAGCAAGGTTATGCTTCTACTTCTATGGATCATATAGCGAAAGATGCCGATGTTTCTAAACAAACTGTCTACAGCCATTTTGGCAGTAAAGAAGAGTTATTTGCCGCATCAATAAAACGTAAATGTGATGCTTACAATATTTTAGATTATTCAAAAGCTGAAATTATTGATGTAAGAACAACCTTAAATGAATTAGCGAGACGTTTTTTTGCCATGTTAATGTCTAAAGAGACACTTGCCATTTATCGGATCTGTTCTTATGAATCCAGATCTTACCCTGAGCTAGCGGAGTTGTTTTTTAAAGAAGGCCCTGAACTTGTGGCGAACGAAGTGGCTCAACTCTTTGAACGTTTCAATAAAGAGGGCTTATTAGCGGTTGATGATACTTACTTTGCCGCGCAACAGTTTTTGCATATGCTAAAAGGTGAAACTTGGATGCGGATGGAATTTAATACCGCGCAAAAAATGTCTCCACAAGAAACAGAAAAGTACTTAAGCAGCTGTGTTGAATTATTTATCCGAGGCTATGCAGTAAAGTAATACGATTAAGGCAATTGACTTTTACTGGTTGAATTCCGAACAATGAAATGTCTCCACAAGAAACCGAAAAGTATTTAAGCAGCTGTGTTGAATTATTTATCCGAGGCTATGCAGTAAATTAAAGCTGTTAAAACTGGTTGAATCCCGAACAATGAAATGTCTCCACAAGAAACCGAAAAGTACTTAAGTAGCTGTGTTGAATTATTTATCCGAGGCTATGCAGTAAAGTAATACGATTAAGACAATTGGCTTTTACTGGTTGAATCCCGAACAATGAGTTGTGGTGTATATTGGCTGCTGATGTCTTTAGCGGGATGTTTACGTACTTTTGCTATCAATAAATTTGCCGCATCTTCAGCGATCTTTGGATTTGGTTGATCTGCTGTCGTAAGTCTTGGCCATGTTTGACGTGAGAAAGGACTGTTTTCGAAACCAGTAATAGACAACTGTTCGGGAATAGAAATCCCCATTAATCGAGCAGAAAATAATGCCCCTGCGGCTATCTCATCGTTACAAGAAAATATCGCGGTCGGTTTTTTATCTCCAGCCATTAATCGTTTGGCACCTTCGACACCTGATTCAAATGAATATTTCCCTTCAATAATCAAACGCTCATCAATGGCTATGTCATTATTTTTAAGCGCTTGTTTGTAGCCTTTTAAACGTTCAACTGTTGACATATGTGCGGTTTCACCAGCAATGAAACCAATATCTTTATGACCCAAATCAATCAAATGTTGGGTGATAGACATTGAAGCTTGATGATCGTTAACCATAATACAAGGCGATAATTCATCTGGCGTAACATCACCCGACATAATACGTACTACATCAACATCTAAGGCTAAGATATGTTGGACAAATTCTGGAATTTCAGAAAACGGTGGTGTTAATACAATCCCCGCGATACGAGAGTGTCGGATCATATTAGTGATTTCTTCGAGCAAATTGTCTGACTTTGAATTACATGGGTGAATTAACAATTCAAACCCTTGTTTTTTACAAGCAGATAAAATGCCATTTTGCATATCAATGATGTAATAAGCATTGGGATTATCGTAGATAAAAGCAATGCTATAGGCTTTTGTCCCGGCTAAATTTCGCGCAGCCAAGTTAGGTTTATAATTTAAAGCCGTTACCACTTCCATGACTTTGTCTCTTGTTGGCTGACGAACAGATGGTTCGTTGTTCATCACCCGTGACACGGTTTTTATAGATACACCGGCCTGTTTTGCAACGTCATTGATTGTAGCTTTCATTAATCTATTGAGCCTTAATTGATTTCATTATTATTCTTATGCGGTATTAGAGTATTGTTTTATCGTATAAGCAGCAAGGTATTATACGATAAATCACCGTTCATCTATGTTAATCTTGTGTATGCTTTGTGGATAATAAATTGACAGCGCTGTCATTTTTGCATATTGTAGCCACAAGAAATACAAATTAAAGCACTCGGGAGAATTATGTCAAGTCGTAAATCATTAAACAGTTGGAAAAAATTAACGCAGATGGCGTTAGACAAGAAATCGCAGCATATGAACGATTTATTTGCCAACGACAGTAAGCGATTTGAAAAATTTTCTATCGAACTCCCGAAAATGTTATTAGATTATTCAAAAAATCGCATTGATAGTGAAACCATGTCGACGCTACTTGAATTAGCCAATGAATGCCAAGTAACAGATTGGCGACAAAAAATGTTTGCCGGTGAAAAAATCAATAAAACAGAAGAGCGTGCGGTATTACACACTGCTTTACGTCGCCAAGATACTGAAACATTGATGGTCGATGGCGAAAACGTTACGACAAGTGTGCAAATGCAACTTGAGAAAATGGAAGCATTTGTTAATAGTGTCAGAGAAGGGCATTGGCAAGGATACTCAGGCAAAAGGATCACTGACATTGTCAATATCGGTGTAGGTGGTTCAAATCTTGGGCCGCAAATGGTGACAGAAGCGTTAAAGCATTACAGTGATAATAGTGTCAATGTGCATTATGTTTCGAATGTCGATGGTGCTCAAATTGTCGAAATATTACGCCCGCTTGATCCTCAAAAAGTATTATTTATAGTTTCTAGTAAAACATTCACGACCACAGAAACCATGACCAATGCAAAAACCGCGATTAAATGGCTGACCAGTTCATCATTTGATGAATCCGCGGTGGCAAAACATTTTGTTGCCGTTACAGCTAACAAAACCAATGCCATGTCGTTTGGCATTAAAGAAGAGAATATTTTTGGCATGTGGGATTGGGTTGGCGGCCGATTTTCATTATGGTCAGCGATTGGGTTAGCTATTGCTTTAGATTTGGGTTTTGACAAGTTCAGAGAGCTACTAGCTGGCGCAAATGAAATGGACCAACATTTTATTGATTCACCACTAGATAAAAATATGCCAGCGATAATGGCATTATTAAGTATTTGGAATACCACTTTCCTTGGTTCGAAATCACAAGCTATTTTACCTTATGATCAAACTTTACATATGCTTGCTGCTTATTTGCAACAAGCTGAAATGGAAAGTAACGGTAAGTCAGTATCTTGGCATGGCGACGAAGTTGATTATGCCACCGTTCCTTCGATTTGGGGGGAGTTAGGTATTAATGGTCAACATGCTTTTTATCAATATTTGCATCAGAGTAACAACGTTGTACCGGCAGATTTTATCGGCTCAGTAGAAAGTGTTACACCAGTAAAAGGGCACCATGAAACCTTGATGTCTAATTTCTTTGCACAAACCCAAGCGTTAATGACTGGTGTTAATGAAAAACAAGTTAGAGCTGATTTAAAAGCTAAAGGTCGTACCCCTGAATATATTGATAAAGTTGCACCGCATAAAGTGCATAAAGGTAACAGGCCGACTAATACCATTTTGCTAAAGCGCATTGATCCTGCAACTCTGGGTAGCTTAATAGCTGCTTATGAACATAAGATATTTGTTCAAGGGATCATTTTACAAATTTGCTCTTTTGACCAATGGGGAGTTGAGTTGGGTAAAGGATTAGCGGCCACTATTCAACAAGAATTAGAAGGCGATAAAATTTCGGATCAACATGACTGCTCAACTGAGAATTTAATCAACTTTTATAAGCAATCAAAAAGTAGCTAAGAAAGAAGTATTTCTCCAAGCAATATCACTTCACTTAAACTGGCATTGAAACATGCAATTTTAAGTGGAGTAAACTGCTACCATTTCCATGCAAATAATCACATAAATGCATTAAAAAAACCTTCCCATTTGACCACATTAATTTAGCAATGAGCATTTTTTCAACTAAAATTGCACATGTATATCATTAAAAATGCTTTTACCTAAGAATTTTAGTATTTTATTAAAACTAAAACTCTAAGGTTTACAATCTCTTAAAGGGGAGTTGTTGATTAATTCATCATCGAGTATAGCCATGGTTCCATTTTTTGTGTAAGGTTTTACTTATCCAATGACAACGCTGTCATGAGCAATAAAGACAGCGCTGTCTTTAAAAGGGTGAAAACATAACTCATTATATTTATAAAAACGTGTGTAAGGGAAAGTCGATGTCATCTATAACATTTAAAAAAGGCGTATTAGCGAGTTCAATTGCTATGATTCTTGCTGGTGGTGCTACACCATTAGCAATGGCTGCTGAAACTAACGGCGCAGAGAACGAAATCGAAGTGATTGAAGTTACCGGTATTCGTGGTTCTTCAAGAGCAAGTATCAACGGTAAACGTTTTGCCAACTCACAAGTAGACGGTATTGCTGCTGAAGATATTGGTAAATTACCTGATGTTACCATTACTGATTCACTGCAGCGTATTACTGGTGTGCAAATTGAACGTGTTGCTGGTGAAGGTGGACCGGTTGCTATTAGAGGTTTGCCTCAAGTAGATACGACCATGAACGGAGAGTCGTTCTTAAGTGCTACAACTATTGATACTTCTGCTGCAGATTTAGGTGATTTACCTGCACAATTATTTGGTGGTGTTGATGTTTATAAGTCAGCAACTGCTGACAATGTTGCCCAAGGTATTGCTGGCTCTATTGACTTAAAAACGCGTCGTCCTTTTGATATGGATGATGGTTGGACATTTGCCGGTGGTTTAGAAGCTACTCAAGGTTCAATTACTGAAGAAACAGACCCGACATTACACGGTTTAGCTAGCTATAATAGCGGAAAAATCGGTGTATTGATTTCTGCTGTAACTCAAGAAGCAACGCTAGCAACCGATTATAACGGTCATAACGATACTTCTGAGAATGGTGGTTTAGGTTGGACTAATAACAATCACACTTGGGGCGCTCCTTCAGAAGGTGGCGATGTCTATAATATCGTCCCTCATGGTTTCACTGCATTTAATAAAACTGAAGAACGTGAGCGTGATGCTTTACAACTTTCAGTTCAAGCTGATTTAGGCGAAGGTTTTGTTTTAACGGCTGATTATTTCTATACCAACCAAGATCGTTTTAACGCACGTTCAGGTTTTAACCATAACAACCGCTGGCAGACTTTTAATAACTATGCTTTTGCCACCCATGCTACGGGTGATACTTTCACAGATGAAGCAGGTAATCCTTGGCAAGCTGTTGATGCTTTCAAAATGAACCCATATCGTCTACAAACATTTACCCAAGTGAATGTTAATGAAGAAAAGTCTCAAAACTTTAATCTTCAATTAGAATTTGATAATGGCGGTTCATTAACTGGTGAAGTACGTGCTACTCACGCCCGTGCAACGGCTAAAATGCGTCATGCCTATGGTGAAGGTGATATCTTAAGCATTGATGAAGGTGCTCGTGTATTAGGCCCAGGTGGTCTTAACCCTTCATCTTATTGTACCAATGGTGAAGAAATCATCGGCTCAGAAGGTGGTTGTAATGCACAATATTCAACCGGTATTCAAGACAGCAATTTTTTCTTAACCCATGATGCTAGTGGCGAACATCCAACTTTTGGTGGTTTTGACCAGCAAGTTAATGGTGGCAAAGGCATGATGTCAGTTGCTGACTACATGGCTGATTTAGACTCATACCATATTGGTGCATTTTCTTCTGAAGGTAATACTGATGATGAAGGTGAATTAACTACCTTTAGTACTAAGTGGAACTATGCATTAGAAGATCATGCGTTTATTACTAGTGTTGATTTTGGTGTTCGTTTTAGCCAACGTAAGATTGATCATGATCAATTTACCTATACCTCTGATTTTGGTAATGGCTGTGATATCGCACAATGGAAAGCGGTTGACCAAAGCTACAATGGCGCTGCTGAAGGTACTCCTTGTTTTGAACAAGAAGGCACCGGTGAGTATGTTACTAATGCCGACGGTGAAGATGTATGGACACCTTATACATTATTAGCACCAACACGTTTAGATCAAGCAACAAGCGTTTCATGGCAGACAGACTTTGGTAATGTTAATGGCATTCCAGGTCTGTGGGTAATTGACCCTAGTAACTTCCGCGACCCTAAGCAATTCCATCAAAATACCTTTGGTAATGTAGCACGTACCGAAAATGGTGGTGCAACTTACAATGTTGGTTTAGACGAAATGTCTTACTTCTTGCAAGTGAATTTTGAATATGAAAAGTTAAGCGGTAACATCGGTCTTAAAGTGATTGAAACTGACTTATTTGTTAAACAAAACTTGGTTGGTCCTAACTTACCTCATTCAGGATTAGGTCCTGATATTGGTGATGTAGTGACAGAGCGTAGCTACACTGATGAGCTACTTTCAATGAACTTAGCCTATCAAGCAACTGACGACGTAGTATTACGTGCTGCTTATTCAGAGAATATGCAAGCACTTAACCTTTCACAATGGGGTGACGGTAAAGCGGTAGGTTCAGTATTTAACGATGCTTGTAACTGTATGCGTGTACAAAATGGTTCATTAAATGGTAACCCAGCATTAAACCCATGGCGTTCAGACAACTACTCGCTTTCTGCTGAGTGGTATGCAGGTGATGCATCAATGTTCTTTGTTTCGACTTACGGCATTGAAATTGAAAGCTTTACACAATCTGACATTATTATGGTTGATGAGCCAGATTCAGATGGTGTTAGACGTGGTCCACATCCATTTTCAGCCAACGTACAAGGCGAAGGTGGTGATGTATCAGGTTACGAATTAGGTGGTAAAGTTGCTCTTAGTGATTTCTTAGGTGAAGACAGTGTACTTGCTAACGTTGGTTTTGACGTAAACTATACGTATGCAGATAGCTCTCAAGAAGCTAAAGACATCCATGGTAAAGATTTACCATTTGGTGGCATGTCTGAAGATACTTATAACGCAGTTGTTTGGTATGAAAACGATACTTTCTCAGCTCGTTTAGCTTGGAACTCACGTAGCCCACGCTTAATGACTCCAGGTAACGGTAATACGGGTGGTCAATCGTTATACCAAGACGATTACTCTCAAGTTGATTTCAACGCTTCGTATGACTTCAATGAAACAGTTAGCTTTTATGTTAACGGTTCAAACATTACTGAAGAGTATCAACAAACCTATATTGGTTTCGAGAAACAAAAAGCGTTCCAAAACGTTTATGAAGCTCGCTGGACTGTGGGTGCTCGTGTAAGTTTCTAATTCCCGAGAAATTTACTGTACCAATAGGTATGAGTATTCATTGAATGAAAAACGCCGCATCTAATGCGGCGTTTTTTATGTACAGGATGTACGGTATGCCGTGGTGTCATGGATGACAAAGAACGGCGATGTCAGGATGTACGGGTTTCGAGATTGCAGGAGCATAATCTAAGGTTTAGGCTAGGGCGATACGAACGCAGTGAAGTTCGACAATTGCCTTAAAAGATGTAGGGTGATGAATTAGGTATATAATCTGTTGTAGGTTAGGCTTTAGCCTAACAAATGGTAAGCTATTCATGAAGCTGAGGAGATAAACTCTGTGACCAAAGCTTTAAATGAGCTGCCAATCTCTGCCAACAGGACAACAAGTAACTCGTCATGAATACAATCCCATATTTCAATGTGATGCTGTCATTTTTCCCGGTTTTTATTGTCCTACTTATAATGTTTCGCTGGTCTTTACCTGTCATCGACGGTGCGGTGGCATTAGCCAGAATGTTAATACAATTAATCTTAATTGGTTATGCACTCAATTGGTTATTTTCTGTTGAATCTTCAGCGCTAATCTTGTTGTTATTAACGGTGATGTTAGTCATTGCTAGCTCAATTGCACTAAAATCTATTGGCCAAGAAAAAACAGCTCAACAATTTTGGTTTGCCTTGATTGCTATTTCTTGTGGTGGCGGTTTAACCCTGGCATTTATTGTTGTTGGCGTTTTACAGATCCAACCATGGTATAAAGCCGATACTATTATTCCACTTGCAGGGATGATTTTCGCCAGCTCAATGAATGCGGTAAGCCTATCGGCAGAGCGTTTTAATATGGAAATAAAACATGGCGAAAAAGCTTTAACTGCTCGTAACCAAGCCTTCAAAGCAGGACTCATCCCTCTTTTTAACAGTTTGTTAGCCGTTGGACTGGTATCTTTGCCTGGCATGATGACAGGTCAAATATTATCAGGTGTCTCACCGTTAATCGCGGCGCGTTATCAAATAGTCGTGATGTGCATGATCACGGGTGCAGCAGGTATATCATCAGCAATATATTTATCTTTAGTCAGTGATAAATTATTATTGAAGTTAAAATCACCAAAAGGAAATTGATTTGTCGTTAACCATAGCCTCTCTAAGCCATCAAATCGTAGATGGTGACCAAAAGCGTAATATACTGGATAACTTGTCACTGTCCGTCAATCAAGGTGAATGTATTGCTTTAATGGGGGATAGTGGCAGCGGTAAAACAACATTATTAAATTTAATTGCCGGTTTAGAACCTATTCAGGCAGGTACCATTAAAGTTGCCGATTTATCACTTTATAAAGCGTCAGACAAACAACTGAGTGAATTGCGCAAAACTCAGCTAGGCATTATCTTCCAACAATTTAATTTATTAACCAGCTTATCGGTACAAGACAATATTGAATTTAGTGCCAAGCTTTCAGGTCGTTTTGATCAGGCTCGTGGCATTGCGCTCGCTGAAGAATTAGGT
>MAAC01013871.1_pt1 | contig 13092 bp, 13 predicted proteins | sample 1115981 | NCBI WGS metagenome assembly MAAC01 (sample SAMN04961126, study PRJNA320927) | seawater metagenome | isolation source: sample BD02T64 sea water enriched with oil for 64 days | place: USA:Gulf of Mexico | collected 2013-07-27 | reverse complement strand
ATTTTTATTGATATTGGGATCAGTATGCCATTTAAAAGGTTTTACCGATATTAAAGTTAAAGAATTTAGTATCGTCACCTTCTTCCTCTTTTAGCGCCCTTGCAAAACTAAAAATCATTGGTCCCATCGGTGATAACCACTGGACAGAGATACCGGCAGACGCACGATACGTACCAACATCAGAATAATCGCTAATTTTATCAAATTCTTTAGGTGCTAAATCTTGATAATCATTAATATTAAACTCAGTATCCCATACGTTACCTACATCGACGAACATACTACTACGAACACTATTATCGTAACTTTCGTCTAAGAAAGGTGTTGGGACAATTAACTCTATGCCTGCCACTGCGATAGCGTTACCACCTACAGAGCGCTGTGATGCATTAACAACGTCATGATCTTGCCCTAAACAACAACCACCACCTCCGACAGGATCAGGTGTACCGGGTATTGACGTTGGGTATCTATAGATGGCACGTGGTCCAACGATATTTGTTTCAAAACCACGTAAGGTGTCAGAGCCACCACCGGCACGAAAGTTCTCCCAGAAAGGCAAGACTTGATCGTGGCCATGAATAGTATCGTAACCATTACCATAGCCCACTTTTACGCTGGTTTTAAAACTCCAACCGCGTGCAATGGGGAAATACCACTTGGCATCTAAGTTTACTTTAAAATAATTAACATCTGAATTAGGCGTGGTCGCTTTCACAGACAAGCTTTGCTGTGAGCCTGCAGTAGGAAATGTACCACGGTTTAAGGTACTACGAGAAACAGCCGCCGTAACATCAAAATTCTCAAACTCTAAACCCGCATCAGGATCATTAGGATCAGAATATAACTCATAAAACTTTTGGATTTGCTCATAAGTTTGTAAACGAGTAATACCATTATGTTTATAGCCTAAGCCAAAGTTCAAGCGTACATATTCATTGACTGGGAAGCCAAAATTAAGGCCTAAACCATAAGTTTTATTATTATACTCAACTAGGTTAGCATTTCCTGCATCAAACTCATTATAGAAAATAGTACCGCCAAGCGAGATAGCATCAGTGGTAAAATAAGGGTCTGTATAAGACATACTAACACTGCGAGAATAGCTAACCGTATTGATATTAAAAGATAAGCGGTTACCTGTACCTAAAAAGTTATTTTGCTGAATACCAGCGTTTAAGCTTAATTTGGTATAAGAACCATAACCAATACCAGCAGTAAAGGCACCAGAAGGTTGCTCTTTTACGGTAAAGTCGACATCAACTAAATCATCTTCTTCTGGCAGTTGTTTTGTCTCAAATTCAACTTCTTCCATGTAGGGTAAACGTTGAAGCCATGCTTTAGAGCCTTCAACTAAGCTATTAGAAAGCCAAGCTCCTTCCATTTGGCGCATTTCGCGGCGAAGTACACGATCAGCGGTAACATGGTTACCAATAAAATTAATGCGATTAACATAAATACGTTTACCTGGGTCTACTTGAATCGATAATTTAACCGTTTTATCTTCTTCGTTGATCTCAGGTATTGTGGTGACTTTAGGGTAGGCATAACCATAGCGACCTAAAAACTTACTGATAGTCTCTTCGGTATAAGTTACTTCAGCACCATTATATAGTTTGTCGGAACGTAATGGATTAATCATACGAATGGTTTTTTCAAAGCCCGCCATATCACCAATAAAATCTACCTCACTGACGGTGTATTTTTCGCCTTCAGTAACATTTAAGGTGATATAAACAGCCTCTTTATTCGGTGTCATCGAGACTTGCGTTGAATCAACTTTATATTTGAGATAACCACGGTCAAGATAATAACTTTCAATGGTTTCTATATCACCTTGCAGGGTTTGCTTTTGATAGCGATCTTGCGCCATAAAATCCCACCAGGGTGAATCAAAAGTTAATTCCGCTTTCTCTAACAGAGTTTCATCAGAAAATATTTCATTCCCGACAATATTGATTTGCTGAATAGCCGCGGCGTCGCCTTCAGTAAAGACAAACTTTAAATTAACGCGATTTCGTGGCAGGTGAGTGATCTCTGCTTTAACATCGGCATTATATTTACCGACACTATGATAGAAGTCTTCTAAACCTGTTTCTAAACCAGAGATAACGGTTTTATCTAATGTTTCACCAACACGGATATCTGAGCCGTCCAAACTTTCGATCAGCTGCTCTTCTTTTAGATCACTATTACCTTCAAAAGTTATATCACTAATGGTTTGGCGCTCGCGCACTCTAAAGATAATACGATTCTCTTCTTTAAAAACAGCAATATCGTTAAAGTGTCCCGACTTATATAACGATTTAATTGACTGTGAAATACGAAAATCGTTAAGGGTATCTCCGACATTAAAAGGAATATGAGTCAACGCTGCGCCTAAAGCTACACGCTGTAAACCTTTAACTTGGATATCTTCAACTTGAAAGTCTTCTGCTGCTTGAGCAGTTGTGCCTAAGGCACCTAACAATACCGCTAGGGCAATTTTTTTAATTATCATAAAATATTAACTTAACTACTTCTTTTTATTTATAATCGCGATATATCATTAAACAATGCGACACTCATTAACCCTAATAGTGCTAGTGTACCAAATTTAAAGCCTATTTCTTGAATTTTTTCTGGAACTGGTCTACCGATAAATAGCTCTATAAGGTAATAAACTAAATGCCCGCCATCAAGTACTGGTACAGGTAATATGTTAATTATTCCCAAATTGATACTAATTAGGGCTAAAAAGCCTAAAAAGTAGACAAAACCATAACCGGCATGATCTCCAGCACCTTGTGCAATCGCTATTGGACCACTTAAATTTTTCACTGAAACATCACCAGTGATCAATTTACCAATCATGTTAAAACTTAGCGTGACTAGTTGCCATGTTCGAGCGGCACTTTCACCGATGGCCTCTATAGGACCATAAGATATTTCTATCTGATATTCTTTTGGATATGGATCAGACTTTGCTGCTAAACCTAAATAACCTATGGTTTCACCATTTCGCTCAATACTTGCTGGCTTCGCCGTTACGTTCTGCTTAATACCATCACGTAAAATTTCTATGACTACATCTTGAGCTGGATAATTTTTAATTAAATCAGAAAAAGTCAGCCAATTATTATTCACCGCCACACCATCAACAGACAATGGAATATCACTAATTTTCAGGCCCGCCTTTTCTGCCGGACTATCTTTACCAACTAAGGCAATCTCGTTATAGGTTTTTGGACGAAAAACGCTTAGTCCTAAACTCTCAATCGCTGAGGTATTCTCAGGAGAAAATTGCCAATTAGTCGTATTGAGCTGATGTGTAGTTAATGAAACACTGTCATTACTACGGGTTTTAATTTCAATACTTTGCTCGCCAATGGCAGCAACTAAAGCTAAATTCACATCTTGCCAGTCTTTTATTTTAATGCCTGACACTTCAATAATTTCACTACCACTTTGCATATTAGCAGTAGCCGCAATAGAATTTTCTGCGATAGTTCCGGTTACCGGCTTAATACTCGGTACACCTATTAAAAACATCAAATAAAACGCGATAATCGCAAAAATAAAATTTGCCAATGGACCTGCAGCAATGATCGCAATACGCTGATAAACACTTTTGCTGTTAAATGTTTTATCTTTATCTTCTGGTAAAACGTCATCTACACGCTCATCAAGCATTTTGACGTAACCACCTAACGGGATCAAGGCAATAACAAACTCAGTACCATGCTTGTCTTTTCTACGCCACAGCGCTTTACCAAAACCAATTGAAAAACGCTCTACTTTGACATCATTTTTACGAGCAACCCAAAAATGCCCATATTCATGCACGGTAACTAAAATACCCAAAGCAATGACAAATGAAGATAAATTCCAAATAAATTCAAACATTCAACTAATTTACCTTACCTTCATTTTGATTTTGATTCTGTTCAACAATCATATTTTCAATTAATGATTCAGCATAAGATCTTGCTGATTCATCTAACCGTAATACTTCATCAATATTTGCTACCTCTTCTGAGACAAATTTATTCACAGAAGTTTCATTTATTTTAAAAATATCGGTAAATTTTATCTTTTTGTCCAAAAAAGCAGCAACTGCTACTTCATTTGCAGCGTTAAGAGCAGTACAAGCACCCTGTCCCTGTTTACATGCCTTTATTGCAAGTTCAAGATTAGGATAACGTTTATAATCAGGCTGCTCAAATTCAAATGAAGGTATATTGAAAAAATCTAGCGGCGCTACGCCTGCAGATATTCTTTCGGGATAAGCTAAAGCATGAGCAATGGGGGTACGCATATCTGGATTACCCATTTGTGCTATCACTGAGCCATCTTTATATTGCACCATTGAATGAATAGTACTTTGTGGATGTAAAACCACTGTAATATTATCAGGGTCAACATTAAACAGCCATTTAGCTTCAATAAACTCTAGGCCTTTATTCATCATAGTCGCTGAATCAACGGATATTTTCTGTCCCATATCCCAGTTTGGATGAGCACAAGCTTGCTGCGGGGTAACTGCATGTAAGCTATTTATATCTGTTGTTCTAAATGGTCCGCCAGACCCGGTTAACAAAATCTTATCAACACCGTTATCAGCCAATTGACAAGAACCAATACGTTGCTGCGCATTTATCGGTAAACATTGGTAAATAGCATTATGTTCGCTATCAATGGGTAAAAGTTCAGCACTGGACGCTTGTACCGCATCAATGAAAATTTGACCTGAGGTAACTAATGCCTCTTTATTAGCAAGCAACACTCGCTTACCTTTTTGTACAGCCGCAAGCGTTGGTAGTAGGCCCGATGCGCCAACAATAGCCGCCATTACTGTATCAACATCATCCGCTTGTGCAATGTCTAATAAAGCTTGCTCACCTGATAACACTGTGATGTTATCGATATTAGCGCTTTTCAATTTTTCCGATAATTGCCTTGCTGCTTCAGTGCATACCAGCGCAACCCTTGACGGAGAAAACTCGATACATTGTTCGAATAGTTTACCAACATTAGTATTTGCGGATAGAGATTTAACAATAAACTGCTCAGGATGCCGCCGGATAACATCTAAAGTATTTATACCAATAGAGCCGGTAGAGCCTAAAATGCAAAGTGTGCGTATTACCATTTAGTGTCTACCTACCAACCTAAATATGCATAACACAATGCATAAACAGGTGCTGTTGCAGTTAAGCTATCGATTCGATCTAAAATTCCGCCATGGCCAGGTAAAATAGAACCGCTATCCTTTATTCCAGCTTGACGCTTAAACATGCTTTCATTTAAATCGCCTAAAACAGAGATCGTTGTGATCATTATGGTGATAGCAACGACTAAAATGAGTTGATCTTTTTGCCATTCAAGAGAATAACCTGCAACAGAAATCAATATACAGGCAAAAACGACACCACCAATGAAGCCTTCCATGGTTTTTCCCGGGCTAACATTTGGCATAAGTTTGTGTTTACCAATAGATTTACCGACAAAATATGCGCCAATATCGGCACTCCACACCATCAGAAATAAAAACATGATTAATTGAGCGCCATGATAAGGGTCATTAGCATAGTCATGTGAACGAAGTACGACAAATGCCAACCATGTCGGCACTAAAGTAAGCCAACCGAAGACACCACGAATGGAACGATGACTTGACCAGAAGCTACTAGCACGCGGATATAAAAAGGTTAGCGTCGCTGAAAGTAGCCACCAAGCAACCGCAAGCCATAATACGTAATGAATATTGAGCTGTAACTCAAAAGAACTGCTCCAAAGTGAGGATAATGGGACGTAATACCAAATAACAGAAATTAACATCACAGTTGTCAGCGCAAAAGCCACCCTAAGGCGTTTTTGTGCAAAACCCATTAATGGTCCCCATTCCCATGCACCAATAGCCATGATAGCCATAATAAAAAATGAAAAATTTTCTAACGACATATAAAAAATTGCCGCTATTGCTAAAGGCGCTAATGTTATTGCTGTAATAATACGTTGTTTTAACAAACGATAACCCTTTTATTTATTATAATTATATATTTTATCAATTGTTGTTTTTGATTTGTTCGCCAGTCTGACCAAAACGTCTTTCTCGTTGATCAAACGTGCCAATTGCTTTAATAAATTCGTCTTCTTGGAAATCAGGCCAGAGTACATCAGTAAAATAGAACTCTGCATAAGCTGCTTGCCAAAGTAAAAAGTTGCTGATCCTAAAGTCGCCACCTGTTCTAATCAATAAATCAAGCTCAGGTAACTCGGCTAAACTGGTATATTGATTTAAAACTTGCTCATTTATATCTTCTACAAGCATTTCTCCCGCAACAACTTTAGACGCGACTTTTTGGGCCGCATTGGCTATGTCCCACCGCCCGCCATAATTGGCAGCCACAGACAGTACCATAGCATTGTTATTTTCTGTTAACTTTTCTGCCGTTGTGATTTTTTTAATCAGCTTATCGGAAAACCGACTGACATCGCCAATTACTTGAAAGCGTATGTTATTTTCATGGAGTTTTTTAACCTCGCGCGTCAGCACAAACATAAAAAGATCCATCAACACACTGACTTCTTTTTCTGGCCTTTGCCAATTTTCACTACTGAAAGCAAATAAAGTGAGCGCTTGAACACCTTGTTTTCTTGCGGTTGAAACTACCGCTCTAACGGAATTAACACCATTTTTATGACCAATAACACGAGTTTTACCACGTTGTTGTGCCCAGCGACCATTACCATCCATGATAATTGCGACATGTTGCGGTACGCTTATTATCTCACTTGGTTGTAATTCAGGCTTAACCACACTGACTCCGTTTGGTTTTAAATTTATTCAGTCTAAATAAAAACGTCGTATAAATTTGAAAATTTAATACGACGAGATTACGTTAATTGACAGACTAAATTTCCATTAACTCAGCTTCTTTATCCGCTAAAATAGCATCCACTTGTTTTACATAAGTATCAGTGATTTTTTGAATTTCATCTTCTACTTGATGCATTTCATCGTCGCTAATTTCTTTTTCTTTGTTTAGCGACTTTACATCAGAATTTGCATCTCGACGAATATTACGAATCGCTATTTTGCTATTTTCGCCTTCACCTTTAACCACTTTAACTAAATCACGACGACGCTCTTCAGTTAATGGTGGCAAAGGAATTCGAATTAACGTGCCTTGTGACATTGGATTTAAACCTAAATCCGAAGACATAATCGCTTTTTCAACGGCACTGATCATCGATTTATCAAAAACAGTTACCGCAATGGTCCGCGCATCAGGAATTGAGATATTACCCACTTGATTTAAAGGCGTGTCTGAGCCGTAGTATTCAATGGTAATGTTATCGAGTAATGAGGCATGCGCGCGACCAGTTCTTACTTTATTTAAACTGGTTTTAAACGCTTCGATACTTTTGCCCATTCTTTCTTGAGCATCTTGTTTTATTTCATTTAACACGGTAATAATCCTTAAACTAAATAACTACACTTAAAACTAAATAACTGTATTTAAAATATTAACCTAAATTTTCAGCGTGATCGATGATTGTTCCTTCATCTCCACCCATAATAACGGCTTTTAAAGCACCTGGCTTATTCATATTAAACACACGGATCGGCATATTGTGATCTCGTGCTAAGGTAAAAGCAGCCAAATCCATGACTTTTAATTCTTTTTCTAATACTTCTTGATAAGTTAAATGACTAAATAACTCGGCATTTGGGTTTGCTACTGGGTCGGCAGAATAAATACCATCGACTTTGGTTGCTTTTAAAACAACATCCGCTTCAATTTCAATACCACGCAAACAAGCGGCAGAATCAGTGGTAAAAAAAGGATTGCCTGTACCGGCACTAAAAATAACAACACGACCAGACTTTAATAAACTGATGCCTTCGGCCCAATTATAACGGTCACATACACCTGCTAAATCAATAGCGGACATTAATCGAGCATTTACAAAAGCACGATGCAATGCATCACGCATTGCTAGACCATTCATCACTGTCGCTAACATACCCATTTGGTCACCGACAACTCGGTTCATGCCGGCTTCAGCAAGGCCTGCACCTCTAAATAAATTACCACCACCAATCACTAAACCGACTTGAATACCCATTTCAATCAGTTCTTTTATTTCTTGTGCCATACGGTCGAGAACTTTTGGGTCAATACCAAAACCTTCATCCCCCATCAAGGCTTCACCACTTAATTTTAAAAGGATACGACGATATATTGGTTTGGGATTGATGCTCATAAAGTATACATTCCTGATCAGACCTAAAAATCCAGTGATTTTCAGATGTAAAAAAGCCGCGGTCGAAATTAACCGCGGCCATTTTAATACGTTTAGCTCTCTATCGAAAGTCTAAAGTGAAAAAACTGCCTTTTATTAGCATACATAATAAAAAACGCCTACAAAGTAGACGTTTTTAGGTAAAAAAGACCAGTAGCTTTTAACTAACTGACAACACGTGTCAGTGAATTACTACGAGTAAAGCTAATTAAGCTTTAGCTGCAGCAATTTGCGCTTCAACTTCAGCAGCAAAATCTTCTTCTTTCTTCTCGATACCTTCACCAACTTCTAAACGAACGAAGCTAGAGATAGTGATGCCTTTTTCTTTAAGAATAGCACCAACAGTTTTCTTAGGTTCCATGATGAAAGCTTGACCAGTTAAAGAAACTTCACCTGTAAATTTCTTCATACGACCAGTAACCATTTTCTCAGCGATTTCTGCAGGCTTACCTTCGTTCATCGCCATTTCGATTTGGATGCGCTTTTCATTAGCAACAACATCAGCTGGAACATCTTCTGGAGATAAGAATTCTGGCTTGCTCGCAGCAACGTGCATTGCGATATGTTTAAGTGATTCTTCATCACCTTCACCAGCAACAACAACACCAATAGTCGCGCCATGCTTGTATGAAGCTAACGTAGTACCTTCAACATAAGCTACACGACGAACATTGATGTTTTCACCAATTTTAGTCACTAAAGCAACACGCTCTTCTTCAAACTTAGCTTGTAATTCTTCGATAGAAAGATTTTCAGCGGCAGCAGCATCAGCAACTTTGTTAGCAAATGCTAAGAAGTTGTCATCTTTTGCTACAAAATCAGTTTGACAGTTAACTTCAACTAATGTGCCGTCTTTAATGATAATTTGACCTTCAGCAGCGATGTTACCTGCTTTTTTAGCCGCTTTAGCTTGACCAGACTTACGCATATTTTCAATCGCAAGTTCCATATCACCGTCAGCTTCTTGAAGCGCTTTTTTACAATCCATCATGCCCGCAGCTGTGCGTTGACGAAGTTCTTTAACTTGTGCAGCAGTAATTGCCATGAGTTAATTCCTCAAAATTCAAATAAGTATTAATAAATTGGCATAATTACAGCTTGTAATTATGCCAACAACAAAAAACGAAATGAATGTAGTGCTTATTCAGCTTCTACAAAACCGTCTTTTTCTGCTTGAACAACGATGTCTTTTTCACGGCCAGCAATAACAGAGTTAGCTGCTGAATCAGTGTATAAAGTGATCGCACGGATCGCATCATCGTTACCAGGAACGATAAAATCAATACCATCTGGGTTTGAGTTTGTATCAACTATAGAGATCACTGGGATACCTAAGTTATTCGCTTCTTTGATAGAGATATGCTCATGATCAGCATCGATGATAAATAAAACGTCAGGTAAGCCACCCATGTTTTTAATGCCACCTAAACTTTTATCAAGCTTTTCCATTTCACGAGTACGCATTAACGCTTCTTTTTTACTAAGCGCTTCAAAAGTACCGTCAGAGCTTTGAGCTTCTAAGTCTTTTAAACGTTTGATTGATTGACGTACTGTTTTCCAGTTAGTCAACATGCCACCTAACCAACGGTGATTAACATAAAATTGATCACATTTGATTGCAGCATCTTTAATTGCATCGCTAGCAGCACGCTTAGTACCAACAAATAATACCTTACCTTTTTTAGCAGAAACACCTGATAAGAAAGCTAAAGCGTCATTGAACATTGGAACAGTTTGTTCCAAGTTGATGATATGAACTTTGTCACGAGCACCAAAAATGTATGATTTCATTTTTGGGTTCCAGTAACGAGTTTTGTGACCGAAGTGAACACCGGCTTTAAGCATGTCGCGCATAGATACGTTTGGCATAATATTTTCCTTTGGGGTTAAGCGTTCATATACCCAATATATTCGACTTTACATCAATGTTTAAACATTGAGCTCAGCACCCCGATATATCTTCTATAGGTATATGTGAATTTATAGTGTGTATCTTTTATCGATACGGTTAATCGTTCAACCTAAGCAGCCAAGCCAATAATAGGCCCCTCTAACTTAAATTTAGCGGCGCACTTTATACCATAAAGCACAACAATTATCCACAATTAAATGAAATCAAGGAAAAACAATTCTGTACAAGGGAGAGTGTACAAGGGCGGGAACACAAGGTAAAATTGCTTTATTATTTACCCTAGGTTTTATCTTTTTATGTCTACAGAATTATACTTTATCTACGACAGTCATTGCCCATGGAGTTATGCGGCAACCAAACTTGTAGAAAATATTACTACCGCATTACCGCAGGTGCAATTACATCTCATGCATTCAGCCTATTTTGATGGTGATAATAAAGTAAGCCGAGAAACCATCAAAACGGTCGAAGAGTTAAGTACCGTAAAGTTTAATAAAAGCTATATCGATTCACTTGATGTATACAGAGACTCGACCTTAGCTGCTAATTTATTAACCTGGGTTCAAAACAAATCACAAAAAGATGCGTTAACGTTATTAAAAAGCATTCAAAAAGCGCATTTTGAACAAGCTAACCCTATTTTATCAGCCGAAGATGTTACACCTCTAATTGAAGAGTTGAAACTTTCTCCGCCAGCCAAATCATTAAAGTCAGCAATGTTAACGAAAGATGCAGAATTTGTTCATCACGATATTAATGAAATGCAAGAAATAATGGGTACTAATGCTATACCTGCATTGTTATTAGCGCACGATGAGCAATTGATATTACTCAATCATAATTTATATCTGGAACAACCTGAAAAAATTATTGAAGCCGTGAAGTCAGAGTTAGATAGAGTATAGCGAGCACACTTGAGCTATTTGCTGATTAGTTAAAAGTAAAATACTTAGTTTTACTTTTCTTCTCACTTTCTATTCACATAAATATCTAAAATAAATACATAGTCGTTCATAGCTTTGCATGTCCCCACAACATACCGTTAGTCGCAGACATAAAAAAAGGAGCAATTAAGCTCCTTTTTTTTGAATACAATCGTTATTAACGACGTAAACCTAATTTACCAATTAAAGACGTATAACGTTCAACGTTTTTGCCTTTTAAGTAATCAAGTAATTTACGACGTTGACTTACCATGCGTAATAAACCACGACGTGAGTGATGATCATGGATGTGCTCTTTAAAGTGACCTTGAAGGTGGTTAATTTGTGTAGTTAACAAAGCAACTTGAACTTCTGGTGAACCTGTATCACCTTCTTTTTGAGCGTATTCTGCAACGATTGCAGCTTTTTCTGTAGCATTTAAAGACATAATTTATCCTTAGTGTGAATACCTAAACGGTATATTTAAAGCTCCTCTTAGCCAAACACTAATTCAGCCAAGTGGAAAAGAGCGCGTATTCTAGCAGTAACCACAGGTAAAGCAAGACTAAACTATAACTATTTAGCCTATGGCAATACAACAATACGCTTCGGTGCTAGCATGCCATCTGCATCTATGATGCCAACACCTATAAACTCACCATCAACCTTATCATTTCCAATATACACTTGTACCAAACCATCTAATGGGGCATTAGCTGCTTGTACAGGGTTACCGTGACGTAAAAAATTCGCTGACATGTCATCAATAAATACTGAGGGTATATCACCACAGGCAGTATTCATTGGTAGTAACAATGGATCAAGCAACTCAGCAGGCACAAGCTCTTTTTCTTGAGCTTCTACTAACAACTCTTCGAGCTGCTCCATAGTGACCATTTTTTCAATTGGATAATCACCAACAGCACTACGACGCAAATTAGCTACATGAGCACCACAACCAAGTAACTCTCCTAAGTCATCAACAATAGTACGAATATAGGTACCTTTTGAGACATGAATATCTAAATCGACTTCATCACCTTCAAAACGTAATAACTCTAAATTGAAGACAGTTATTTCACGTGACTCCCTAGGAACTTCAATACCTTCTCGCGCATACTTATATAAAGGTTGGCCTTGATATTTTAACGCTGAATACATTGACGGTACTTGTTGTGTCTTCCCTCTAAAGGCATCCAGTGCAGTTGCTAGTTGCTCAGCACTGACATTTACTGGCTTTTCAGCAACTATTTCACCATCAATGTCGCTAGTTGTGGTACGAATACCTAATTTAGCGGTAACTTGATAGGTCTTATCTGTATCAAGTAAAAACTGTGAAAATTTAGTTCCCTCTCCTAAACAAATCGGTAGCATGCCTGTTGCTAGAGGATCTAACGCACCCGTATGCCCTGCCTTTTGAGCAAAATATAAACGTTTAACTTTTTGCAAGGCATGGTTTGAAGACATTTCATAAGGTTTATCTAATAAGAGAACACCGTTAATTGCACGGCCTTTTCTACGCTTAGCCATGCCTATTTTTCCTCAGAACTTTCACTATTTACACTATCATTTGACGGTTCACTATCATCAAAATGTCGATCGCTAGCAACGGCTTTATCAACCAAGGTGGTCATACGAACACCATCAACCATCGAGCTGTCATAAATAAAACGTAACTCTGGCATAATGCGCGCTTTAATACGCTTAGCTAATAATGTGCGAATATAGCTTGATGCTTCATTTAATACTTCCAATGAAACATCAACATTCTGACCTTCTAAAGTAAAAAAGGTGACAAATATTTTCGCGTAAGCTAAGTCACGAGTCACTTCAACTGCATTGACAGTAACCATGCCTAAACGAGGATCTTTCACTTCACGTTGAATGATCATCGCTACTTCTCTTTGGATCTCTTGACTCACTCGGTCAGTACGGGCAAATTCTCTTGCCATAGGAAACTCCTTA
>MAAC01000773.1_pt1 | contig 13096 bp, 9 predicted proteins | sample 1115981 | NCBI WGS metagenome assembly MAAC01 (sample SAMN04961126, study PRJNA320927) | seawater metagenome | isolation source: sample BD02T64 sea water enriched with oil for 64 days | place: USA:Gulf of Mexico | collected 2013-07-27 | reverse complement strand
GACAGCATTAACGATCGTAAAAATACGGCGATAACGGGAGAGACAATCATGGGTGATATTGGAAACGAGCATCATATAAGAATAGAAACCGATTCCAGCACCTTCGGCATAGATGGAGAACTTTTATTAGAGACGATTGCAGGTCAAGAAGCGATCTCAAAACTCTTTAACTTCGACTTAAAAGTCCTTTGCCAGGATCTCAACATCGATCCAACAGGTATCGTAGGCAAACGCATCAGCTTCTCGATTACCTTTCCAGAAGAAGATAAAACCCGTTATTTTAATGGCTATGTCAAACGCATGCAGGCCGGTAACGTCGTAGGTATCGCAGCAGGATCACTCACCGATGGCCAGCTTCGCCGTTATGAGTTACAAATAGTCCCCTGGTTTTGGTTCCTCTCTCAAAATAAGAAAAGCCGCATCTTTCAAGATATGAGTGTTGTGGACATCATTGATGAGGTATTGGCTGAGCACGCCCCTATATCTGATCAAGATTACGCCACAAACTTTGTTGGCCAATACGAAACCCGTAATTATTGTGCTCAATATCAAGAATCTGATTTCGACTTTCTTAGCCGTATTATGGAAGATGAGGGTATCTTCTATTACTTCCGCCATGAGGATGGTGAAGGCAAACATGTGATGATGTTAAGTGATCACGATGGAGCCTACCGATTTAACCCTGCGACAACCGGCGGCGATGACAGCGAGCACGAAATCCCCTACGTGCAAGGCAGCGGGCCTGGCGAACAAATCACACATTGGGCCCACCGCTATGATATGCGTACTGGTGGTATCCTTTTACATGACTATGACTACTGCCTTGCCAGCGCATCAGCCACCCCTATAGCCTCCCCTACCTCTACGTTATTAGCGGACAAATACCCACTGATCTCAGAGTACAGCCAGTATGAGTATCCAGGGAAGTACCGAAATAGCGGTGAAAAAAGTGCTCTGACCGGCATTCGAGCAGAAGAAAATGAAGTGGCTTATGACACCGTAACCGGTCAAAGCGACAACCGAAGCTTACACCCTTGTGGAAAATTCACCTTATCGGGGCACGACGCAACAGGGGAAGCGGCCAATGATTATCAAAGCGGCTATGTGATTACATCGGTAAGCCATTACGCCGTTGACACCAGCTACACGACCAGCAGCGAAAGCACTCTTGGATTACAGGCCGCTACCGCGATCAATAAAATTGCAACCGTTGCCATGGCTCGTAACGCGAATAGTGATGCATTAACTGATGTTATGCGATCTTTAGCAGAAGCCTTAGCGGCTCCCGCCGAGCCAGAAGAAGAGAATGCAGCAACGGCTCGTTATAACAATACCTTTGAAGCGATCCCTACACAGGTGATTTTCCGTCCCAATCGAAACACACCAAAGCCTATTGTGAACGGCCCACAGACCGCCGTTGTTACCGGTGCCGGTGAAATCGATACCGACGAGCAAGGCCGCGTTAAGGTGAAATTCCACTGGGAAGATGCCGACCGCGGAGGTGAAACCTGGGTACGCGTATCGCAGTACTGGGCTGGCAAAAAATGGGGGGCTCAATATATTCCTCACGTTGGTCAAGAAGTGCTTGTTAGCTTTTTGCAAGGCGACCCAGACTTACCGGTTATCACGGGGCGAGTTTACAACAACCATCAAGCAACACCGTTAGAACTACCGGGTGAAAAGACCAAAAGTATCATGCGAGATTTTGGTCAAAATGAATTTGTGATGGAAGGCAAAGCAGACGTTCAAAGCATCTCTCTTTGGCAAGTCTGTGAAAATGAACTGTGGATGGAAGGCAAACCTGGCGAAGAAGTCATCAGCATTAAACAAAAGTGTGAGAATGAGATTTCTTTGGATGCAGTAAAACCTCAAATCAGCATTGAACAAAAATGCGGTAACGAGATCACTCTTGTTGATGACGGCTCCCCTGAGATATACCTCAAACAAGAATGTGGCAACCTAATTTCAATGGAAAAGGATGGTGCAACCATCACTATTGATAACAACGGTCAAAACAAGTTCGTTATGGACGAAGCTGCCAAATCTATTACTATTGAAGCACAACAGAACAAAGCAAAGATTGTTCTCGGTGGCGCCAAGGGTATCGACATGAGCTTTCACGGAGATTGGCATGAATGCTCATTTGTCAAAAAAATAACCACCAATTATGGCGGTCAAGAAGACGCCTTCCTAGGTATAAAAAACAGTAATATGGTGGGTATCGATACCTCGCAGCATGCATCCTACAGCGAAAGTAAAAACCTCGTTGATCGATTCCGTAAAGTAAAAGGTTCATTAAAATATGAAGCATCTGAGCTTATCGCTAATAAAGCAGGAGATGATTGCACAACAGAACTGGATGGCGCAGGGTTTGAGGTAAAAGTTGGTGCAACAGCAATAAAGGCTAGCGCTGATGGTGACATTGCGCTGGAGACCAAGAAAAAAATTCTGCTAAAAGCCAAATCATGCACCCGTATTGAATCCGGTGAAGTTGTCATAAAAGCAAAAACTATTGACTTAACAAAAGCAAAGATCAAACATAAAAGCTTCGAAGTAAAATAAGAGACCGTGAAACGAATGAATGAAAATGTAATTGGCACGATAGCTATCATTGTCGGTTTTTTGTTCCTATTTTATGTCAACAAATGGGATCTGGTGGACATGACGGGACTGGCTAAAAAAAGCGCCGTCCAAGGTATGCCTTCACTTGCAGAGTCAATGTCAATGACTCTCGATTCTGGTCGCACGGATATACGTCAAGGAGAGCTATTTCGTAAAACAAAACATTACGAACTAACGGTATTACCCGACCTCAATCGTATCTCGATAACATTCAACCAACAGTTGGGCATTTACTTGTTGGATAAAAAAGACCCGAGAAAGGCAAACCGCCCAAAGAACCTCAACACCGTTAACTTTACCGCCCCATCTCTTAATAAAATCTTCCTTGAACATCTTGCAACCAATGAAAGGTCTGCAAAACGCCTGACAGCCAATCCAGACGTAGAACAATCTCTTATAATGTTCTTTGATTCCTGGGGCGGACGAAAACTCGCTAGTTTTTCACTAAGAAACGACACGTTACATGTTGTATTTGAATACCGAGGGTATCTTCCCTTGTCGCTGATTCAAAATGCTACCCCCTTAATCGTCAATTTTGCTGATGCAATAACTAAAAAAACAACTAAAAACACATCCAAAAACACCGACATTAGTAGCGAGACCCAATAGCACATGGTCATGGAAATTATCAACGACACACCCTTTACGTTTGCGCCCCTTGCTGGGCGCATTTATTATCCGGGCCATTCATTATCTCTGGTGGTCAAAGCCACCTTTGACATGCACCATGAACAATTGCCTAGCGCTGTCGAAGAACAACTATACCCAACCGGGGACGAGTTTTACCCGGGGGATGATGACGGTATTGGTAGCGTCTATTACGAATCAGATTACGCCTTTGCAAAAACATCCTCAGACCGATTTCTTATCGGTCACTGCCAAGGACAACAACCTGCTCGTGCGCGAAAAGTTGAGTTTACGGTTGGATCACTAACCAAATCACTTATCGTACTTGGTGACAGGCACTGGCAAAGCACTTCAAAATATAGCGACCCAGAGCCCTTTTTAAAAATACCCCTTCGCTACGAAAACAGTATTGGTGGTGATGCTCACCCAGAAAACCCGCTAGGAAAAGGTGTTGAAAAAGATAGTCGATCAGCGGGTTACCCTCTCCCTAATATCGAGTATGGCGACCAATCAATGACGTCATCTCAAAGCCGCCCTCCTCTAGCTGGCTTTGGCCCCATTAATAGAAATTGGCAGTCTCGCACAAAAAAACAAGGCACCTACGACAAATCCTACGTAAAAAAACGCTGGCCCTGGTTCCCAGAAGATTTTGATTGGAGCTTTTTTAACGCAGCCCCCCTTGATCAGCAAACCAAAGAATTTTTAGCGGGTGATGAAAGCATTAACATTAGCAACATGCACCCAACGAACACCAATTATTCAAGTCAACTTCCCGGGTTAAGAGTACGCTGTTTTTTGAACCGAAAAACTGACATCTCAACAAAAACCTATGCTGAAAATGATCTAGTTATCGAACAATTTCACGAAGTCGGCATGAACCTTGACACCCTATGGGTCAATATGGATTCAGAGCAAATGGTACTTGCGTGGCGCGGTTGGTTAGAAGTTAGCGGTGAAGACTACCCTGAATTCAGCCACTGCTTTATTTTCTCTGAACCATTATCAACCGTCACAGAGCTGCCGCTCATACATGAACGTTTTCTTGAGTGGGTTGAGGAACTAAAAGATGATGAAGAAGAGGAAGAAACAGAAGACAAGATTCGCTTAACTCCCGAAGAGCTAGACAAGATTGTTAAAAATGATGTTGCCCAAGCCAAACAAGAAATGCGTGCCCATCTAATTAACCTGGGAGTTGAACCCAAAGATGCTGACAAAGCTTTTAAAGATGCAGAAGCAGCCGAACAAGAACGTATCGCTAAACTTAAAGTACCTCTTGTCTGGAATAGAGATGCCGTACAGCTCCTGATAAACCAAGACAAACCGCTTGATGAACTACCTCTTGCTGAACTCGATTTATCCTTTATAGACTTTAACGGAGTATCCATTGCTGGCACCGATTTAACTAAGGCAAACTTAACAGGAGCTATTCTATCCGGCTGCGACCTCAGTGGTAGCCTGCTAACCCAGGCAAATCTAACAGAGGCTCAATGTATTGCGTCCCTTTTTATTGAAGCTGATTTATTTAAAGCTAACTTAAGTCGAACCACTCTTAACCAAGCAGATTTAAGTGGTGCATTTTGTGACGAAGCGAGATTTGATCAAGCCACTGCCGAAGCCTGCATAATGGTAGATGCTAGCGCCGTAAAAGCGTCCTTAAAACAATTTAACGCTCAAGGTTCGGATTTGAACGGTACAGATTTTTCCAGCAGTCTAGTATCTGAAGCCAATTTTAGCCAATGCAATTTACAAGAAGCCTCATTTTCTGAATGCGCAGGAGGCAATGCTAATTTTGAGTTATCCGATTTATCCGCATTCAGGGCATCCGGTGCAAACTTTTCCCCAGGAAGCTGTTTTGTTGAGTGTTTAGCCAATGAATCCATTTGGGATGAAGCTAACTTATCCGATTGTGACGTACGCTACAGCCAATTTGAACACGCAAATTTTATGGCTGCACAATTACAACAAACGGATCTATCGGCAACCAATGCCAAATTTGCTAAATTTGCCGGGGCCAACTTAACCCAAGCTAAAGTTGTGTTAACCAATCTTTTTGAAGCTACCCTGGATAACACAATACTAGATCACACGGATTTTCGCGGCTCTAACATGTACGGTGCAGAATTTTTAAACGCCCAAATCAATAATGCTAATTTCGAACAAACCAATTTACGAATGACAAAACTTGCCGCAGGAGGGTTAATGCATGAGCAATAACCCAACGTCAAATGCCGAAACCCCAGAAATGGACGCAATAGCACTATTACAAGATACCGATAAAGTACTCGCCCAACTTCGCGCAGGAAATGAAATCGAACGAGGTCGCCTTTCAGGCTTAACCCTCAAAGGTGCAGATTTCAGTAAAAAAGTCATCAAATCCAGCCGTTGGAACAACTGTGACCTTGAAGGTTGTGACTTTTCTGAACTGGATGCTCCTCTTAGCAATTTCAATAAAATGCAGCTGGCAAAAACCTGTTGGACAAAAGCCAACTTAGAGGGGTTAACCTGCACCCAAAGTCACGCTGAACAAAGCAATTTTAGCCAAGCAAATTTATCAGATTCCACAATACGCGGTGACAGCGAATGGTTAACGGATGCGGCACTGTGCAATGAACAACTAAGCGACCTAGATTTAGAAGACGAGCTGTTAACACTACTTCAAGAAAAAGGCATTAAAGGCCGTCGAACCTTGCGTTCCAATTTTGCGGATAGTAACTTTTCATCCATAAACGCCGTCGATTTGAAGGTCACCTTTGTTTCTGCCGAGAAAACCCATTGGAAAAATGCCAACATAACCTCAGGGCTATTTCACGATGTAATACTTGATGAGGCGATATTTACGAAGACCACACTCAGCAATACTCGCTTTGTCGACAGCGCATTAACAAATGCTACCTTTTCAAAATCACAACTCACCGTTGTTGCCTTTGAGAATTGCACTATTGAAAACTGTGATTTTTCAGACGCTAGTTTTGAAAAAGTCAGTTTTATTGGCTGTACCATCAAAGACAACAATAAACTGCCTAGTACATTAGCAGGTTGCACATTTGATCGTTGTGACTTGTCCGATATGTCGTTAGAGCATCGTAATTTAGAAGAAAGTGCTTTTTTGCAAAGCAAGCTGCGTAACGCATCTTTTGTTGGCTCATCCCTTACCGGTGTATTATTGCAAGAATGCGAGTTGCCACAAGCCTTATTCTCCAACCTAGTGCTCGATACCATTGATTTTTCAGGTACAGACCTATCCGGAAGCCAGTTTAACAACAGCCAATTATCCGATGTTGATTTCAGTTTATCCGACATATCACAAGCAACCTTTAATGCTGCACAGATCACTGACACAAGCTTTAGCCAAGCTATTATTAAGGGGGCTCAGTTCTCGAATGCTCAACTGGAAGGATGCGACTTTACCGGGGCAGATACCGACAATATCAACCTATCAGAAGCATCCATTGTTGGATCCGACTGGGAAGGCACCGATTTTCGCTCCGTTCAACTGCAAAAAACACGATTTAACCTCTGCAATATGGCAAAGTGTGAATTTTCCACACTGAATATGTCCCATTGTTCTTTTGACGACTCAGACCTTTCTGGGGCAAACTTAACCGCATGTATATTGGATCACAGCCAACTAACGCAGGTTAACTTTACTGACGCCAACCTGTCAGGAGCAAGCCTACAACGAGCCGTGATCAAAATAGCGGATTTTACCCAAGCCAATATGGAAAATGCCAACTTGTCAGCTTCTGATATATCCATGAGCCGATTTGAGCAAGCCAATTTATCTGGGGCAAAACTGATTCAAACCACAGCACACAAAGCGGAGTTCACTCAAGCAAACCTTACAGGTTCCGACCTACGAGGAATGCAGGCTCATTACGCAAATTTCAGCAAAAGTAACATTAGCCAGGCTGATTTATCCCAGGCATCTGTGGATAGTTCACTTTTTCATGACGTATTCTCTGAGAATACATCCTGGAAAAAAGCCAGTGTTAAGAACATTGTTAAAACTGATAAATACCGACTGGAAGCTGAACAATGGCAGCCTCCTAAACCCAAACGAAACGGATAAGGATCTTGTTATGCCGGCTCATAAAATAGCCCCACTACAAAACCGCATTAATGCGAAAAATGGCGCATGGGCAACCTTAACCGAAGAGGACGGTGCCGAACGCTTACAGGTTTTCTCAGCAACCAATGAATTGGTATTCGAGTTTGACCCAGAAAAAGGCATCACCCGCGTGGTTATCCCCACAGGGGATTTGGAACTCGTCACGCAAAATGGCGGCATCAAATTAGACTCCGCAAAAGATGTCAGCATTTCTGGCGAGAATGTCGACATCAATGCCAACGCACAACTATCGCTCAATGTAATTGATACAACCAAAGCGTTATTACGTCCAATTGGCAGCACACTGCGTTTATTACCTGAAAAACTAAAGCTAGGCAGCCAGCAGTTAGAACTTGCCGCTCAACAGGCTCGTATTGATGCTCAAGAGCTTCGATATCGAGGTGAACGATTTGACGGGGTTATCGAACAATCTCTTCTTGTTGCGGAAAAAGTCGAAACGGTTGCTAAAAGTTTGATTCAAAAAAGTGAGAACTTTTATTCTACCGTAAAAAAATTAAGCCAATCTAAAAGTGGGCGCGTACGTCAGCTAGTAGAAGGCACGTTACATGTTAAGAGTAAAAAAGCACTGCACAAAACAGAAGAAGACTTCAAAGTGCGGGCTGAAAAGATTCATTTAGGGTAAATTGAGTATAACCACTAATCAAAGCAAGCATCACCAAGCTATTACGTTGAGCTACAAGTCTTGGTAAGAGCGCTATGTTTGGGATCCGCTGAATAATCACTACCAACAAAAGGAACAAACCAATGCCTGCCATTTTCCCCGCATCCACCAAAGCTGGCGGCCAAGCCTTTGCATTCCCCGACGTCTGTAAAACACCTGCCCCACCTGCCGGACCAATCCCAATTCCCTATCCCAACATTGGCATGGTAAACATGGCCAGCAAAACATCGACAAAAGTAAAATTTGTAGGCAAGGAGGTTGTTACGCTGAAATCTGAAATACCCAGCTCATCTGGAGATGAAGCCGGTGTCGCTGGCGGCGTGGTATCAGGAAAAAACATGGATAAGGTTTTATTTAAAATGGGCAGCTCTGCCGTACTGATTGAAGGTCAAAAGTGCATTCACCTAACATCAATGACAGCTCATAATGGTGCAAGCGCCAATATGCCTGCAGGAGTACAGATTGCCCCAAGCCAGACCAAGGTAATCGTTTCACCCTAGCGAATTAATCCGCAGGACGTAGCTCTTCCACCATCAATTGCGGGCTTTGCACACCACGAAATTCATTGATATCCAACCGATAAGCAACCCATGCTTTTTTTGCCTTTTTGTTAGGCCATGCTGCTAGATCCACATTAAACGCAATACCATCAATCACTCGGTTAGAGCCAGGAAGACCAAACACCAACTTAAGGTGCTTTTCCCCTACAATTCGCTGATCCAATATTTCTAATTCATTATCAAATAATGGCTCAGGAAATGCTTGTCCCCACGGCCCTGCATCACGTAAGACCTGTGCAAACGGTAAATCCAGTTCTTCGGTACCTAAGGGCCCATCACTTAAGATCTCACCCCGCAAATCCTCTTCCGTTAAAATCCTTCGAGCCTCCTGATCAAATGCATCTTGAAATGCGGGGTAATGCACCTCTTTAAGGCTTAAGCCCGCCGCCATCGCATGGCCGCCAAACTTACTGATAATTTCAGGGTGTTTTGATGCAACAGCATCAAGCGCATCACGAATATGAAACCCTGATATCGAGCGAGCAGAACCTTTTAACTCACCGTTACCAGCCGATGCAAACACAATCACTGGACGGTTATAGCGCTCTTTTATTCGGGACGCTAAAATACCAATCACACCTTGATGCCAGTCCTTTTGGTGCAAACATAACCCCCAAGGCATGCTTGCGCGATCTAGATGTAACTGTTTAAGCACGTAAAGTGCTTCTTGTTGCATCCCCCCTTCTATCGTACGTCGCTCTGCATTTAATGCATCCAACTCCACAGCCATTTCTCGGGCTATACCGGGATTGTCTTCCAACAAACATTCAATGCCGTGAGACATATCATCCAACCGCCCTGCGGCATTTAAACGCGGGCCAATAGCAAAACCCATATCCGAAGCTACGACGTTGGACAGATTTCGTTTAGCCACTTCAGCTAAGGCTTTTATTCCTGGGCGGCAACGCCCGGCCTGCATTCGACGTAACCCGTTATACACGAGAACACGATTATTTTGATCCAAAGGCACAACATCAGCCACCGTACCCAAAGCAACAATATCCAAATAGTCAGCCATATTTGGGGTTGAAATCCCTTGTTTATCAAACCAACCCAACTCACTAAGCCGTGTACGTAGTGCCGTCATCACATAAAAAATGACCCCAACACCCGCCAAGTTTTTACTGGCAAAACCACAACCTGGCTGATTAGGGTTCACTATCGCATCAGCTTCCGGCAATGTTTTTCCTGGCAAATGGTGATCCGTCACCAACACCTTTAAACCATGTGCTTTGGCAGCCGCGACTCCATCAATACTTGAAATGCCGTTATCTACCGTCACCAATAAATCAGGCTTTCGTTGTATCGCTACTTCAACAATTTCTGGTGTTAGCCCATAACCGTACTCAAAACGATTCGGTACCAAATAATCGACATGGCCAGCACCCAGCGCTTTTAACGCCAAAACAGAAAGTGCGCTACTTGTCGCCCCGTCAGCATCAAAGTCGCCAACCACCAAAATACGTTGCTGATTTTCTAGTGCAAACACCAGTAATGTTAGCGCATCCTCAAGCCCCTTTAATCCTGACGCAGGCATCAAGCGATTAAGCCCCAACTCCGCATCCATATCAGTCAACACACCACGAGCGGCATAGAGTCGCTGAATAGCAGGGTGTATTGCATCTGAAAACTGATGTTGATCGGATATTTTACGGCGGGATACTTTTTTCATTATTATCTCTAAAGGCTATTTTTATTGGTAACTTATCTAAACCGAGCATCGCTACTGAGCCGTTGTTTAAAACAACGTATCTACATTATTGTTCCAATCCATTAATACGGCACGTCACAAGAAGAAATAAAAAAGCTCGGTTCATTTAAACAACACACCATTGTTTAATTGAACCGAGCTTTTAATGTCGAAGCAAAACTCTGTAACAACAATAATCTATAATAATAGTCTAAACCATTACGACATATTTTCTAGAATCGACTTTTTCACATCTTCCAACGTCGCATCAATAGTGCTCATGATTGCATTTTTGCACTGTGAAATTGCCGTATCAGGATCTTTAAGACCGTTGCCTGTTAAGGTACAAACAATCTTACTACCTTCAGGGATCTTACCGTTTTTCACATCACGAATTGCACCACCCAGAGAAGCAGCAGAGGCAGGCTCACAGAAAATACCTTCTGACTGCGCCAACAATTTTTGTGCTTCGAGGATTTCTGAATCTTGAAGCTCATCAAACCAACCGCCAGATTCTTTTTGTACAACCCAGGCTTTATCCCAAGACTGAGGGTGACCAATACGAATTGCTGTTGCGATCGTTTCAGGATCATCAACCATCTTGCCACGCATAAAGGGTGCAGCTCCGGCCGCTTGATAACCGACCATTTTAGGTAAATTATTAGCAACGCCATCTTTATGTGATTCGGTATAGCCCATCCAATGCGCAGTGATGTTACCTGCATTACCTACTGGCAAGCAGTGATAATCAGGTGCAAAACCTAACTCTTCAACAATTTCAAATGCAGCTGTTTTTTGACCTTGTAGACGATAAGGGTTGATGGAATTAACGATTGTTACTGGCGCCTCTTTAGCAACCTCTTTAACAAGCTGCATACCTTCATCAAAGTTACCCCGAATCTGCAGGATAACCGCACCGTACATCATAGTTTGCGCTAATTTACCCATGGCAATTTTGCCTTCAGGGATCAATACAAACGCAGTAATTCCAGCGCGAGCCGCGTAAGCTGCTGCAGCTGCCGATGTATTTCCGGTTGATGCACAGATAATCGCTTTGCTACCTTCTTCAACCGCTTTGGTCACGGCCATTGTCATGCCGCGATCTTTAAACGATCCAGTAGGATTTAAGCCTTCATACTTCACATAAATATCAACATCTTTACCAATCATACGCGGTACGTTGTTAAGACGGATAAGCGGCGTATTCCCTTCACCCAAGCTGATCACTCGCGTGTCATCATGCACAGGAAGGTGATCACGGTATTTATCAATAAGGCCAGTATAACGAGAGCTGTTAGACATAATTAGATTCCAATTTTTTATTTACATTAACCGTCGAGCTGCTCTAGGCGAATACGCATCACCGAACCAACGACTTCTTCTTGTGCTTCAATTTTTTCAAGCGCAGCATTCATGCTTTGCTCTTTAACCTGGCGAGTAATCATGATGATTGGCACCTGACCATTCGCCACATCAACTTCTTTCTGTAACAGTGATTCTATATTAATACCGGATTCACTCAGAATAGTCGCAACTTTTGCCATCACTCCAGGGGTATCTTTAGCGGTAATACGCAGGTAATACGCTGTGTCGATTTGATCAATCGGCAATATAGGTGTATCAGACAGGCTTTTTGCATTAAACGCCAAGTGTGGCACACGATTGTCAGGATCCGTTGTTAAGGTTCTAGCAACATCAACAATATCTGCTACAACAGATGACGCAGTAGGTTCTGCTCCCGCTCCAGGGCCATAATATAATGTTGGACCAACAGCGTCGGACATCGCCATCACAGCGTTCATTACACCATTAACATTCGCTATCAAACGACTCTTATGAATCAATGTTGGATGAACACGCAACTCAACACCAGCATCCGTTTTACGAGTCATACCCAAATGTTTGATGCTGTAACCTAGCTCGTCTGCATAAGACACATCTTCTGCAGTTATTTTACTGATACCTTCTGTGTATGCCTTATCAAACTGCAAAGGAATACCAAACGCTACTGATGCCAATATTGTTAGCTTATGGGCGGCATCAATACCTTCAACATCAAAAGTTGGATCTGCTTCGGCATAGCCTAGTGCTTGAGCTTCTGACAAGACATCAGAAAAAGCACGGCCCTTTTCCTTCATCTCCGTTAGGATGAAGTTTCCGGTACCATTAATAATACCCGCAACCCATTGAATCTGATTTGCTGACAAACCTTCTCGAATCGCTTTAATGATAGGGATGCCACCAGCAACAGCGGCTTCAAAGGCAACATTAACGCCCTTTTCATCCGCAGCAGCAAAAATCTCATTGCCGTACTCGGCTATTAACGCCTTGTTAGCCGTTACAACATGCTTACCATTAGCAATCGCACCAAGTACTAAGTCTTTAGCCAACGTAGTGCCGCCGATTAACTCAACAATCACATCCACATCGGGATCTGCAATAACATCTGCCACATCACGAGATACTTTAACAGCAGAGGTATCTGCTGCCGGATTATCACGGCGGGCCCCTACGTGAGTCACTTGAATAGCACGACCAGCACGACGAGTAATATCTTCTGCGTTACGCGTTAATACGTTAAACGTACCGCTACCCACGGTACCCAGCCCTACAATTCCTACATTAACCGGTTTCAAATCAGCACCTCAGTGTGTCACTCATTTTTAGTGTTATTAGTATCTGTCACGTTATCACACGCATTAATGGCTGGCATTATACGTTTAGCCCTGAAAAAAAACTAATCTGTGAGCAGAATTATCCAATATTGAGGCATAAAAAAACCGCAAAGCCAGACTTTACGGTTTTTT
>MAAC01019639.1_pt1 | contig 13104 bp, 13 predicted proteins | sample 1115981 | NCBI WGS metagenome assembly MAAC01 (sample SAMN04961126, study PRJNA320927) | seawater metagenome | isolation source: sample BD02T64 sea water enriched with oil for 64 days | place: USA:Gulf of Mexico | collected 2013-07-27 | reverse complement strand
TTCTAAAGAATTAATAAATTCAAAGGTAGAAAAAAGCCAGCAAATTGCACTTATGACTGATATCTTATCTCGATTAGTAAAACAAGGAGAGAGTATGTCCACTTTTAATGAGATGTTTGTTTTAGAAAGTTTTTCAAGTGTCAATATAGGTGAACAAATAGTACATAATTTTCTTGAAAATAGTAAACAGAGGTTTACAAATTTAAAAGAAATAAAAATAGATAACATAAGTATTTGTTCGGGAGAAGAAAAATGACATTGACTGAAAAAATATTTGCATTAAAATCAATTGCACCATTTAATAATTTAACTGATCAAGAACTTATAATAACTGCCAATATTACGCAAGAAAAGAGATATAAAGATGGGGATTTAATTTATACAAATGGGAATACCTTGTATAACTTATTTATTATTGCAAGAGGTGAGCTTAATTACGAGAATGAGAAACAAATAGGTGGATACTTTGGTTTTAATGAATTGGTGATAGATGAGGTAATAAACGAAGATATTTATGCAAAAGGAGATGTGACTATGTTACTTATCTCTAAGGCACACTTACTAACTTTGATATATGAATCTCCATCTATTATGATTGAGTTTTTGTCTTTAAAAGAAGGAGTTGAGGTATGAATATTAAATACAACAACCTAGTAATTATTGTACCAATATTTTTGATTTTGGCTCTTATTTTAACTTCCGTAAATTATACGATACAGAAAAAAGAGTTAATTGAAGGCTTAAAAGAAGAGGCTGTGTCTGCTACTAAAGCTACCAGCATATTTCTTGCTCATAAAACAGACATATATACACAAAAGAGTGAAATTCAAACTTCAATTGATCGAATTATATCTTTTGGAAGAATAAAAAGAATCATTATTGCAAATGATAATGCTGTTGTCCTACAAAGTATAGATGATGTTTTAACAAGAGCTAAACTCAGCCCATATGACTATCAAAAAGCCCAAAACTTGAAAATATACAGTGAAAAAGATTTCACTTTATATAACAACTCCACAGAGATTAAAAATACTGATTTAACATTATATATAACAGTTGATGCTTCTTATATCAAACTTGCATTAGAAGAGAGTTTGTATTTTTCCGCAGGGGTTGTTGCTGTTTTAGTTGTATTTGGTTTTATTGCTTCATTTATATTATCTTTAATTACAAGTAGGAACATTGCTAATCTCAGCCTTTTTGCACGAGCACTTGCTGGTGGTGATTTTAAAGAGCGAGAACAAAACTTTGTAATAAAAGAGGTAAATGATTTAGGGAATACTCTTAGTATTGTTCAAAGTATCTTAAAAGAGATGTTATCTAAAACAAAAAATTCTATCTTGGATAATGAATTTTTTAATAATGAACAAGAAGTTTCAAAACTTTACCCATTGAAAAAAGGACAAAAAAAACTTATACATTCCAATGTTGAATTTCAAATTGCAGTTATTGATGAAAAAAATAAAAAAGAGTTTTACTCATGCTGGGAAGATGAAAAATTTATCTATACATTTGTAGGAGAAATAAAAAGTACTAATAATGATTTAAATGATTATGTAGGCGCGTCAAGTATTACATCTGTTCTCATACATCATTTAAATAATAATAAGTTTGATATTAATAAACTAAATACAATGTATGGTATTAAGTCATTACTAGTCATTAAGTTTGACAAACATACTTATAAATTAGAACAAGATAGTATTTTTAAAGATAAAATTACAAGATCAAGTAAAACATTGATAAACAGTTGTTGGCCGGCATCCCATCGGTTGAAACTATCAACATCATTGGCCATTAAAAAAGCCAATATTTGATTTGTGCGGACAGTGTTCAATTTAACTGGTGCCGAGAAGCCTCTCAATAATGATGGTACGGGTTCGGTAGTGACATTGATGAAGGTAAAGGTCTGCTCTACTTCAGTTAACGACAATATTCTGGTTTCTGCATCAGATGCCGTTGCTTCCCCTTCTAGCTGTAATGCAAGGGATTGCCCTTGTTTATCTAATAAGCCGATGGCAACAGGAATATGAAACTCTAATTTGTCTGTTTGGCCAGGTGTATCTGGACAGGATTGCTTCAAGGTTAAGGAATAGGTATGTTTGACGACATCATAATGCCCGGTAGCATCAACTTCTGGTGTGCCCGCTTGTGAGTACCAGCGTTTAAATTGAGTTAATTTAACATCGTTGGCATCTTCAATCGCTTTGACAAAATCATCTGTCGTCACCGCTTGACCATCATGGCGATCGAAATACAGATCGGTACCTTTTCTAAAACCTTCTTCACCGACTATGGTTTTAATCATGCCCACCACTTCGGCACCTTTTTCATAAATCGTGACCGTATAGAAGTTACTGATTTCGATAAATGAAGCAGGTCGAACCGGATGCGCCATCGGGCCGGCATCTTCAGCAAACTGCATGCTTCGAAGCTGGTTAACATCATCAATACGTTGCACGGCTGCCGAGTTCATATCGGCACTGAATGTTTGATCGCGTAATACGGTAAAGCCTTCTTTCAAACTAAGTTGAAACCAATCACGACAAGTCACTCGATTACCAGACCAGTTATGAAAGTATTCATGACCAACAATACTTTGAATGGTATAAAAGTCTCTATCTGTTGCAGTTTCTGGACTTGCCAACACGCAGGCGGCATTAAAGATATTCAGGCCCTTATTTTCCATCGCGCCCATATTGAAATCATTCACCGCAACGATCATAAAGACATCTAAGTCATATTCACGGCCATACGTCTCTTCATCCCATCGCATCGATTGCTTGAGTGAGTTCAAGGCATGATCACATTTATGACTGTTTTCGTGATCAACAAAAATTTCTAATGTCACTTCACGGCCAGACATAGTGACAAACTCATCTTGCTGACAATGTAAATCACCGGCTACTAAAGCAAATAGATAACTAGGCTTGGGGTGTGGGTCATGCCAACGTACCCAGTGACGACCATCATCAAATACACCTTGTTCTTGAATATTGCCGTTAGACAACATGATCGGCCACTGTTCCTTATTAGCCACTAGCGAGACAGTAAAGATTGCCATCACATCTGGTCGGTCTGGATAATAAGTTATACGCCTAAAGCCTTGCGCTTCACATTGCGTACATAACAAGTTACCTGAGTGATACAAGCCTTCTAAGGCGGTATTTTTATCAGGATGAATTAAGGTCACGATTTCCAATTCAAACTGATCAGGTACAGAGGCCAACAACAGTGACTTATCCGTTCGCTGATACTCATTGCCTTGCAACGGCTGACCATCAATTTTTACGGAAACCAATTCCAGTTCATCACCGTCTAACTGACAATCATTGCTTTGACCATGTGGGTTTTTCTTCATGATTAATACGCTGGTCACGCGTGTAACTGATGCATCTAAATCAAATTGCAATGCAACACGTTCAACCAGAAAATCAGGTTGTTTATAATCAGCTAAGAAGGTTTCTTTGGGCATAACAGGGGTAGAAGACATAATTCAACTCATTAAAAATCAAAAATCATCTAGTGTTTTTACAGACCAGACTTCATAAGCAGGGGTTTCATAGGGATGGGCATTAATTAAGGCTTTTAGAACAGCTTTAACTCGATTGTCAGCACAAAGTGTCTCGATACGGTATTCAGCAACCGTTTCCACTTTATCTTGCTCCCCGATAAAAGGCTGGCTACCTGACAAAGGTCTGAACTGACCGCTACCTAATGTTTCCCAGGAACAACTGTCATAACCCTGGTACTTGCCTGCACCAGCAGAAAATATTGCTTTTTTTACCGGCTCTTTGTGGCTTTCGGGTACAAAAAATATCAACTTATACATTGCTAGAAGCTACCGTTGTTTATTTTAATAACCACTTTTGGCCGATACCATTACCAGACTCGCTGTAGATCGCTCGGCCATCTTGTGAAAAAGACACCGATTGCAACACCACACCTGGTCGTAATGCTTGGCGGCGTGCCACTTGCCAGCAGTCTTGTTTATCACCCGTTGCAACAGCCCATAAACAAATGACTCTCGACGGGTGACCTGTCACCATATATTTATAGTCTGGTGAATAATCTACCGCTGAAGTGGTGGTTTGGAATACAGGGTAATCGGGCAACGGTTTATCTTTAGGCCAAGGTGACATTCTCAAGGTATATCGTTCTTCACCCGTTTTCATATTCCAAAAGTGCGTTTGGCCATTACCTGCACCCGTTAAAATAAAGCCACCTCTAGGAAAGAAAGACACGATATTCACAGAATTTTTGTGTTTCCAGCTGCGTAGTTGTTTACCTGTTTCTAAATCCCACAGTCGTGCGGTTTGATCATCGCCACCGGTAAGACCATATTTACCACTTGGTGAAATAGCCACTGCGTTAATAAGTTGATTAATGGGAGAGTTAACTGCGCTACCATCATGCTCAAAGATTTTTAAAACACGGTTTTCTATCACGTCAAAATAAACCGCTGTACGGTCATAGAGTGCTAGTAATAAATAATCACCATGTTGAGATAAGGCTAATGACTTTATCTTGACTGGAAAACTCAAGCGAATCATCGGTTCGCCCGTTGCAATCTCCCAAAGAACAATCGTATCTTGTTCAACGGTTGCTGCGACTTTACTATCACCGGAAAAGCCGACTGCTGTTGTTGTCCCTGCATAGGCAACATCTTTTGCTGTTCCAGCGACAGCTGGTTTGCTTTGCCAACTATAAAGAACTTTATTCGTTTCAATGTCCCATAGTTTTGCAGGTAATCCCGTATCACCGACCAATACATACTTTCCGTTCGGAGAAAATGCACTAGCATAACTACCAAATTGGCTATGTATCCATTGCTCATCAGCCGTGCGCTCTGTTGTACAACCAACTAATAGTAATGTAATTACAAAAAGACGAGCTATGTACTTGAACGGCAAAACTGTGACCATCTGAATAATTTCCTTCGTTAGGATTGCGGTAAAGTCACACCCGATTGGCCTTGATATTTACCATTTCGGTCAGCATACGAGGTTTCACACACTTCGTCAGACTCAAAAAACAACATTTGAGCCACGCCTTCATTTGCATAAATTTTTGCTGGCAAAGGAGTCGTATTGGAAAACTCTAATGTGACTTGCCCTTCCCATTCAGGTTCTAGCGGGGTGACATTAACAATAATGCCACAACGTGCATAAGTCGATTTACCCAAGCAGATGGTCAAGACATTACGTGGGATCTTGAATGTTTCGATTGTTCTGGCCAAGGCAAAAGAATTAGGTGGGATAATGCAAACATCAGAGTTCACATCTACAAAACTACTTTCATCAAAGTTTTTAGGATCGACGATCGCTGAGTTGATATTGGTGAATATTTTAAACTCATTCGAACAGCGCACATCATAACCGTAGCTCGATGTGCCATATGAAATTATTCTGCCATTACCGGTATCTCTCACTTGTCCTGGTTCGAAGGGGGTAATCATGCCTTCTTGTTCCGCCATTCGACGGATCCATTTATCTGATTTGATACTCATTTTTCGATCGCTTTGTTAGTTTATCTATCTGCTCAATGATAACGTGGTTAGTCATTCTTGATAACAATATTTGGAAATGCCGCACTATAGTCCTTACCTTGTTTGGCGAGATGTGCTGCAATTCGGCGGGCGATCGTGCGATATGACAACGCAATATCACCATCCGGATCGCTAACGACCGTAGGGTGTCCACCATCTGCACCTTCACGAATTTTGATATCTAACGGTATGCTACCTAACATATCAACATTGTATTGTTGCGCCATACGGTCGCCGCCACCGGCACCAAAGATATGTTCTTCATGACCACACTGACTGCAAATATGGGTGCTCATATTTTCCACTATACCCAATACCGGTACATTCACTTTTTCAAACATCTTCAGTGCTTTGCGTGCATCTAATAATGAAATATCTTGTGGCGTGGTAATAATCACGGCGCCACTAACAGGCACTTTCTGCGATAAAGTAAGTTGAATATCGCCTGTGCCAGGCGGCAGGTCAATGACCAAGTAATCTAACTCTTTCCAATTAGTATCACCCAACATTTGTTGCAATGCTTGAGTAACCATCGGGCCGCGCCAAATCATCGGCTCTTCTTCTTCAATCAAAAATCCCATCGACATGCTTTGAATGCCAAAGCTTTCTACTGGTTCAATTGATTTACCATCAGCTGATTCGGGTCGTTGGTTGGTGCCCAACATGCGTGGTTGGCTAGGACCGTAAATATCTGCATCCAATATACCGACTTGTGCCCCGTCCGCAGCTAAGGCTAATGCCAGATTTACAGCCGTCGTGGATTTACCCACACCGCCCTTCCCCGATGCAACAGCAATGATGTTTTTAATATTCTCTAACGCGGGTATACCTTGTTGTACCTTATGTTTAAGGATATTAGATTTAATAGTAACTGTAATATCATCAAGCTGTGTTTCTTGCTTTAGTAATGCAACTAGCTCTGACTGCAGTACATCGACATAACCTTTGATTGGGTAGCCTAAGCTAATTTCAACACTCAACTTCTGCTCATCATGATTGACCTTGATCTTTGCTTTACTATCAGCAAACGTCATCAAAGTTGATGGATCTTGGTATTCGTTAACAATTTTCTCAATTTGAGACGGGTTTAACATTCGGTATATCCTTTAAGTTCAGTCTTCACTGCACTAGCGATTAAATTTCAATCCGCTATTTTATACTGAACTTGGCCTTACTTCATCCACAATGCTTATATGGGCATTAATCAAAAAATAATTTTTTTAAACACAGCCGTTTAATCGAGCATGTTTTTATTCCAGTCTTTTACTGATCGTTTTACTTGGTTAACTTCCCGGTCTGCGCTATTACTCATTTTAGAGATTTTGGCTGTAATTGTAGCGCCGTAGTTTTCAGCCAAGATATTGCCTGTCATCACAATAAAAATTGCCACGACAATAATATATAGTTGCCTAATAATTATTCTTAACATTATTTAATTCCGTAATTAAATCGCAATTTTAAACGTATTTAATTACTGTCGGTTGCCACAGATACAAACAATAAGACATGCCACATCGATTTTAAGCTGAGTGAATAAGCTTATTTTGATTGGTACAGTAAGTTATTCATTGTGGTGATCGTACTGACGCTGATGCCTTTAGGACAAACACGTTCACACTCTCGGTAATTACTACAACCACCGAAGCCTTCTTGCTCCATGGCAAGTACTAATTTATGGGCTCGTTCTTTATCAACTTCACCTTGAGGCAAGGTCGACAAATGGCTAACCTTTGCTGCAACAAATAAGGTTGCAGAAGCATTAGGGCAGATAGCAACACAAGCACCACACCCTATGCAAGTAGCCGCATCAAATGCAGCGTCTGCCACAGGCTTTTCTATCGAAGTAGCATTGGCTTCACCGGCTGAGCCAGTACGGACTTCAATATAACCACCCGCCTGAATGATTTTTTCAAATGAGGTTCTATCAACGATCAAATCTTTAATAATGGGAAATGCAGTAGCTCGCCAAGGCTCTATCCATAGTTCAGTGTCATCATTATAATCACGCATGTATAACTGACACGTTGTGGTAAGGTCATTTTTACCATGTGGTGAGCCATTAATCACTAAGTTACAGGACCCACAAACTCCTTCTCGGCAATCAAAATCAAAAGCAATGGCTTCTTTTCCTAGTTCAATGAGTTGCTCATTCAGCGCATCGAGCATTTCAAGAAAGGAGGTATCTTCACTCACATTAATTTCATAACGACCGAAAGCACCTTCCGATTCATTATTTTTTTGTCGCCATATATGCAGAATAAAATTCATCGGTAATTTCTTGTATTAGGTCGAACAAATTCGAAAAGTAACTCTTCTTTATACAATACCGGCATACTAATATTCCCTGTATATTGCCAAGCGGCTACGTATGAAAAATCTTCATCATGTCTTTGGGCTTCACCGTCTGCTGAAATATGTTCGGCACGCGCATGGCAGCCACATGACTCTTCTCTAGTTAACGCATCTATGCACATCAACTCTGCAAGTTCAAAAAAGTCGGCGATCCTGCCTGCACGTTCTAATGTTTGATTTAATTCTTCACCGCTGCCTGTAATTTTCACCTGCTGCCAGAACTGTTCTCTTAAGTTCTGTATCTGAGCAATAGCTGTTTCTAATAATGGCTTTTCTCTTGCCATTCCACAGGCATCCCATATGACCTTGCCTAATTTACGATGAAATTCATCTGGCGTTATTTTAGGGAATGGAGCATTGAGTAATTTATCAATGCGATCTTTGCTAGCCTGCAAGGCTTGTTCTGCTTCAGGGTATGTTTTTGTTAAATCTAAGGGTTTTTGTTGAGCTAAGTAATTTGAAACTGTGGCAGGTAAAACAAAGTAACCATCTGCTAACCCTTGCATTAAGGCACTTGCTCCTAAACGGTTAGCACCATGATCAGAAAAGTTCGCTTCACCGGCGGCAAACAGACCATCTATCGTCGTCATTAAATTGTAATCGACCCATAACCCACCCATGGTGTAGTGCACCGCTGGATATATACGCATTGGCGTAACATTCGGATCTTCAGAGGTAATACGTTGATACATTTCAAACAAGTTGCCATACTTTTCACTAATTGCATCCCGACCAAATGTTTCTATCGCTTTAGCAAAATCGAGATAGACACCCAATTTCTGACCATCAATAGCTGGACCAACACCACGTCCTTCATCACAAATCAATTTAACGGCACGAGAGGCAATATCTCGTGGGACTAGGTTGCCAAAAGCGGGATACATACGTTCTAAGAAATAATCCCTATCCTCTTCGGCTATGTCTTCCGGTTTTTTATTACAATCTTCTATATTTTTTGGTGCCCAAACACGGCCATCATTTCGCAGTGACTCACTCATTAAAGTGAGTTTTGACTGTAATTCACCCTGTTGAGGAATACAGGTTGGGTGAATTTGAGTAAAACATGGATTGGCAAATAGAGCGCCGTGTTTATGGGCTCGCCATGCTGCAGATGCATTACACCCTTTTGCATTGGTGGACAAATAAAATACATTGCCATAACCGCCAGTGCATAACACCACACAGTCGGCCATATGTGTTTCTAATTTTCCGGTAACCAAATCACGACTAACTATGCCTTTTGCTTTTCCATCTACCATGATCAGATCTTGCATTTCACAGCGTGAAGAATGATCAATGGTTTTTTCATCAATTTGTTTACTCATGGCCTGGTAAGCACCTAAAAGTAATTGCTGGCCAGTTTGTCCTCGAGCATAAAAGGTACGTGATACTTGAGCACCACCAAATGAACGATTGGCAAGGTAGCCACTATATTCGCGTGCAAAAGGCACTCCTTGTGCAACTGCTTGGTCAATAATGTTATTACTTAATTCCGCCAAACGAAAAACGTTCGATTCTCTCGCTCTAAAGTCTCCGCCCTTAATCGTGTCATAGAATAACCGCCAAATACTATCACCATCATTCTGATAATTTTTAGCGGCGTTGATGCCACCTTGGGCAGCAATACTGTGAGCACGTCGAGGGCTATCTTGAAAGCAGAATGTTTTGACGTTAAAGCCCATCTCACCTAAGGATGCTGCGGCAGATGCACCTGCCAAGCCGGTCCCCACCACAATCACGTTGTATTTTTTTCTATTGGCTGGGCTCACAATCTTCAAATTGAATTTATGCTGTGTCCAGCGTTCTTCAAGCTTGCCCGTGGGGGTATGATTTTCCAGTTCTAAATCAGTCATGACATCCCAAAATAAATAGTGAGGGGAATCAATGCAAAACCACCGGTTAAAGCCAAGGTGCCAATCCAAACTAAGCTGTGACAACTTACCGATGTTTTACCCAAGGTTTGCAATACATTCGCCAAAGAGTGTTGTAAATGCATGGTTAAGACAAATAACCCTGCGAGATAAAACAACACCATCAATTCAGATTGAAATAAACTAGTAAGCTCGTTATAAACGTTGAGCTCATCAAACAATAATGACTGAATAACGTGAATGATAATAAAGGCTAGCAAGAAGATAATACTGGCAGTAACAAAAGGCGCAGGAATCTTAAACTTGTCATGTTTTGCATAGTCGATGGTCCTAGCTTGAGCATTAACTGCTCGTATGCGAAACGCCACTTTGACATGAATGAATATTGAGGCAACGATGACGAGCAATACCAGCCATCTTATGACTCCGCCGTTATACCATTGATAAAAGCTAGTGAAGGTACTCTCAGTGAAGAAACTGAGGTTAGATAGCATATGAAAGACTAAATAGCCCAGCATCAATACTCCAGCTAATGCCATTGTCCTTTTTTGTACTTGCAGTAACGGTTTCATCATCAACTTTCCATGTCAACAAGAATATCTTCGCTATCACGACGGGGTTTTAGCTTCTCTTTTTCTATTGTTCTTATACAGCTATTCCAACGCAAAATAGCTTCATCGTTTTGATCAGGCCGAATTTGTTCTGCTTTATTATAATTTTCCAACGCTTCATAGAAATAATCATAAGAAAATGAGTGTGACATTGGTTGAGTAATCAAGAATCGAGCCCGACGCTCACTAAGTAAGCCTGAATAATAATAACGCTGATATTCATTCTCGAGCTTGTCTATCGCTCTTAAAATCGCTTTGATTTGGCTTTGTTTCTCAGCTTGATTGAGCTGATCGGTTAATGCCAAAATATATATGACTAAGGCTTGTTGGTTGTTTTCATCGATGTGAAGAATATCGAGACAGATACTCTCAGCAATTTCAGGTTCTAGCAGTGAGCGGTATTGAGTGGCCTTTTCAAGCGCCGAATCAATTGCACCGGTATGAATGTCGTGTAATTTCAGTTCCATCTACATCCCTTTGCTTTACGCATGATTTCACTAACCGAACATCAATTGCCTTAACTAAACAACTGTCAATCAATTTAATTCAAAAAAAAGAACTTTGCAAATGATTTTTTCACATAATTGCTTAATGGTGTAAATCTAGTATTTCTGGTATCTTTAGCGGTTTTCACCCGCGTCATTTTGGTTCATTCATGCAAAGAAAAATCCTAGTTACCAGTGCTCTTCCCTATGCCAACGGCTCTATCCACCTTGGCCATTTGGTGGAATATATTCAAACTGATATTTGGGTTCGCTTTCAAAAAATGCGGGGGCATGAAGTACATTATGTTTGTGCGGATGATGCGCACGGCACCCCCATTATGCTGCGCGCTCAAAATGAAGGCATAACGCCAGAAGAGCTTATCGCTGACGTAACAAAAGAACATCAAGCTGATTTCGCTGAATTTACCATTGGTTTTGATAATTACCATAGTACTCACAGCCCTGAAAATAAAGCCTTAGCAAGCCAAGTTTATCTTGCCAATAAAGAAGCTGGGCACATTACCACGCGGACTATTAGCCAGGCTTACGATCCAGAAAAAGAAATGTTTCTTCCCGATCGTTTTATTCGCGGCGAATGTCCTAAGTGTGGCGCTGATGATCAGTATGGTGATAACTGCGAAGCGTGTGGAGTAACCTATGATCCAACAGAATTAAAGAACCCCGTTTCAGCCGTATCGGGTGCCACGCCCATTACCAAAGATTCAGAACATTACTTTTTCAAATTAGGTGATTTTGAAACCGATCTCAAAAATTGGACCCAAGCTGGCCACTTACAAGATGAAGTTAGCCATAAATTAGCCGAATGGTTTGAAAGTGGTTTAAGAGATTGGGATATCTCTCGCGACGCACCTTATTTTGGTTTTGAAATTCCCGATGCGCCGGGTAAATTCTTCTATGTTTGGTTAGATGCCCCTATCGGATATCTTGCTAGTTTTAAAAACTACTGTGAACGCAGTGGTGTTGATTTTGATGAATTTATGAAACCTGATAGCACCACGGAAATGGTGCATTTTATCGGTAAAGATATTATCTACTTTCACGCCCTGTTCTGGCCTGCCATGTTACAAGGTGCCGGTTTCCGTTTGCCTAACTCTATCTTTGCTCATGGTTTCTTAACCGTAGATGGCAAAAAAATGTCGAAATCTCGTGGCACATTTATTAAAGCTCGTACCTACCTTGATCATTTAAACCCAGAGTATTTGCGTTATTACTATGCGGCCAAATTAGGTTCTGGTATTGATGATATTGATCTTAATTTAGAAGACTTCCAAAGCCGAATTAATTCAGACTTAGTTGGTAAAGTGGTAAATATTGCCAGTCGATGTGCGGGTTTTATCAAAAAACGCTTTGATGGAAAGTTGGCTCATTCATTGTCAGAACCTACATTATTCAAAGAATTTACCGATCAAGCCGATGCTATTGCACAGCGGTTTGAAAACCGTGAGTTTGGCCAAGGCATGCGTGACATTATGGCCTTAGCTGATAAAGCCAATCAATATATTGATGAAATGAAGCCTTGGGCCTTAGCTAAAGAAGAAGGTAAAGACCAACAAGTGCATGATATTTGCACCATGGGCATCAACTTCTTCCGTGTATTGATTGCTTACCTCAAACCAGTTTTGCCTCAAACGGCAGAACAAGCAGAAGCATTCTTGAATATTGAACCACTACAATGGTCAGATATTTCTTCACCATTGCTGGCGCATGAAATCAATAAATTTAAACCATTAATGACGCGAGTTGAATCCGATAAAATTGAAGCAATACTTGAAGATTCAAAGCAATCCATGGTTGCAGAAACACCGAAAATGAAAAAACCAGAAACCAACTCAGACATTGAACCTATCGCAGAAGAAATCAACTTTGACGATTTTGCCAAGATTGACCTGCGTGTAGCAAATATTGTTAATGCCGAACATGTTGAAGGTGCCGATAAATTACTCAAGCTGACATTAGATATCGGCCTAGGTGAACGCCAAGTCTTTGCAGGCATTAAGTCTGCCTATGCACCTGAAAACTTAATCGGTAAACAAACCGTGATGGTGGCTAATCTAGCAGCCAGAAAAATGCGTTTTGGTTTGTCTGAAGGCATGGTATTAGCAGCTGGCCCTGGTGGGAAAGATTTGTTTATCTTAAATCCTGATGATGGTGCTCAAGCTGGAATGCGCATTAAATAATAGCTGAAACAAAATGCGCGAACTACAACGCCGTTTACA
>MAAC01000772.1_pt1 | contig 13106 bp, 10 predicted proteins | sample 1115981 | NCBI WGS metagenome assembly MAAC01 (sample SAMN04961126, study PRJNA320927) | seawater metagenome | isolation source: sample BD02T64 sea water enriched with oil for 64 days | place: USA:Gulf of Mexico | collected 2013-07-27 | reverse complement strand
GGCCACGTGGACTTGACGGTTCTCGGTGCATTCGAAGTGGATGCTCAGGGCGGTATTGCTTCCTGGATGATCCCTGGCAAGCTGATTAAAGGTATGGGCGGCGCTATGGATTTGGTGGCCGGTGCAGATAACATTATCGTGATGATGACCCACGCCGACAAATACGGTAATTCCAAGTTGTTGCCAGAGTGTACTCTGCCACTGACGGGCGCTGGTTGTATCAAGCAGGTTCTGACTGACCTGGCATACCTTGAAATCCATGATGGTAAGTTCCACTTGGTTGAACGTGCTCCAGGTGTCTCTGTAGAAGAAATTGTAGAGAAAACTGCTGGTGAGCTGGTTGTTCCTGACCATGTTCCAGAGATGGAGTTTTAATAGCTCTGGCTAGCATGAAATAAAGGCTCCCTAATCAGGGGGCCTTTTTTTATTCAAAGCTTTTTTAATAAGCTTTTATCATCTTAGGTCGTATTTTCTAATTTTGATCTGTAGCTTGTAGTTAGTCATTAGCAGCGTTCATTTATTTTTGTAGCTTTCAGTCTTAGAGGAAACAATATGTTGGCAGGTAAAACAGCATTAGTCACCGGGTCCACTAGTGGCATCGGTTATGCCATGGCATCAAAATTAGCTGAAGCAGGCGCTAATGTTGTGTTGCACGGTTTAATGGACCCAGCAGAGGGTGAGTCGCTTCGTCAGGAGTTTGAGCAGCAATATAACGTCCAGTGTTTATTTAGCTGTGCTGATATTTCTACGGCTGAAGGTAATGAAAAACTGGTGGCAGCGTCTTTGGAAACATTTGGTGGTGTAGATATTTTAATTAACAATGCAGGTATCCAATTTACCGCGCCAGTTGAAGACTTTCCGGTAGCAAAGTGGGATGCCATTATTGGTATCAACTTAAGCTCCGCTTTCCACACCACAAGATTGTTAGTGCCCGGTATGCAGCAGCGTGGTTGGGGACGAATTATTAATATTGCCTCCGTTCACGGGTTAGTGGCTTCTTTAAACAAAGCGGCCTACGTGGCTGCCAAACATGGCATCGTAGGTTTGACCAAAGTGGTTGCTCTGGAGAACGCCGAGAAGGGTATTACGGTTAATGCTATCTGTCCGGGTTGGGTGGATACTGAGTTAGTTGCTGCACAGTTTCAGGCACGGGCTGATCGGGATGGGGTGAGCTTCGAGGAAGGTAAGCGTAGCGTGATTGTTGAGAAACAGCCGGTGCCCAAAGCAACACCACCTTCATCTCTGGGTGATCTGGCATTGTTCCTGTGTTCAGATGCAGCAGCAACGATTACTGGAACTAGCCTGCCGATGGATGGTGGTTGGACTGCGCAGTAATATGATTAATCAGCGCTCTACTTCTAGGTAGAACGCTGAGTCACCCGCTTCCTCGATCGATAGCCCCTAGTGTTCCATTTCTGTACAATGCCTCTCCCGTAAAGTGACCTGCAACCGCCCTTAAATGCCATGTCTGATACTGCATCCAAACAAAAAGTTGGTTTTGTTTCCCTCGGCTGCCCGAAAGCACTGGTAGATTCTGAGAGAATCCTGACCCAGTTGAAGCTAGATGGTTACGACATTAGTCCTGATTATGAAGGTGCTGATGTCGTCGTAGTTAATACCTGTGGATTTATCGACTCTGCAAAACAGGAGTCAATGGATGCCATCAGCGAGGCTATTAAGGAAAATGGCAAGGTCATTGTTACTGGCTGCATGGGTAAGGGTGCCGATGCTGAGGCGATCAGAACGGTTAATCCCGAAGTGCTGAGTGTCAGTGGTCCGGCAGATTATGATTCGGTACTCAATGCCGTACATGAGTATGTGCCGCCTCAGCAGCAAGGGGTAGAGCAGGGCGGAGAAAGTAAAGCCCATAAACCCTATGACGATATTCTTCCACCGGAGGGCATTAAGCTCACACCTCAGCATTATGCCTACCTGAAGATTTCTGAAGGCTGCAACCATCGCTGCACGTTTTGCATTATCCCCAACATGCGGGGTGATTTGGTCAGCCGTCCCATCTCTGATGTGGTTGAGGAAGCCAAGAAGCTGGTTGAGTCCGGTGTGCGCGAACTGTTGGTTATTTCCCAAGATACCAGTGCCTATGGTGTCGATGTGAAATACAAGCTGGACTTTGTGGATGGTCAAGCGCGGGAAACACGGATGCAGGATCTGGCGGTTGCTTTGGGCGAGCTGGATATTTGGGTGCGGCTGCACTACGTGTATCCCTATCCTCATGTGGATAAAGTGATTCCACTAATGGCTGAGGGAAAAATTCTCCCTTATTTAGATATTCCCTTTCAGCATGCCAGTCCAAAAATTCTTAAATTGATGAAGCGCCCCGGCAATCAGGAAAAAGTTCTGGAGAGAATTAAAGCCTGGCGAGCTATCTGCCCTGAGCTCACCATTCGCAGCACCTTTATTGTTGGCTTTCCCGGTGAAACCGAAGAAGATTTCCAAATGCTGCTGGATTGGCTGGAGGAAGCGGAATTGGATCGTGTGGGCTGCTTCAAATATTCCCCTGTAGAGGGTGCAACTGCTAATGAGTTGCCCGACCATGTGCCTGAAGATATCCAGCAACAACGCTGGGAACGGTTTATGGAAACTCAGCAAGCCATTAGCACCAAGCGCTTACAACGCAAGGTAGGGCAGACGCTGGATGTGTTGATTGATGAAGTGGATGAAGAGGGCGCTATTGGCCGCTCCGCTGCGGATGCCCCTGAAATTGATGGCAATGTTTATATCAATGATATTGAGGCGGTCGAGGCGCTCGGTCTTCAGCCTGGGGATAGGGTGCAAGTGGCCATTGAGCATGCCGATGAATACGACCTTTGGGGGCGGCTGGCCTATAAACCAGAATGACCATCGACCTGATGGCATAAAGTGATAGGTACAAAAAAGGGCTACCCGAGAAGGTAGCCCTTTTTTGTTTAACGGACTAACGAGTTAAACCGTTAGTGTCCTTATCAGTTCGTCGGCAATTAGTGCTGGTGACCACCAGGCCCATGTACATGGCCATGCTCGAGCTCTTCCTCAGAGGCTTCACGAACAGTGTCAACTTTGACATCAAAGGTTAAATCTTTGCCGGCCAGTGGATGATTGCCGTCGACAGTAACCATGTCATCAGTCACCTCAGCGACGACAACTGATAATGGACCATTAGGTGTTTGTGCTTCAAAGCGCATACCTACTGTCATCTCCTCAACTTGGAAGGACGCCCGTGGAACTTCCTGAACCATTTTCTCTTGGCGTTCGCCATAGGCTTCTGCGGCTTTGATGGTCACGACCATGACATCGCCAGCAGTTTTTCCATCCAGTTCCTTTTCGAGGCCGGGGATAATATTTTTGTGGCCATGCATATAGGCCAGTGGATCTTTACCCGTGGAAGAGTCCAGCTCTTTGCCGCTCTCATCGGTGAGTGTGTAGTGAAAAAGCACCACAGCATTTTCAGAAATGATCATGGGGGATCCTTTAGGTCGGTATCAATGGGGGGTAGGGGCGGCATTATCCCTGATGTGATTACATTTGCCAAGACAAGGGGGCCGCAGGTGGGGGAGGGTTACAAAAAAATACTTTTTTCTGACCGCTTTGACGCCTTTTGGTCATGTAGTGTTCCTTCTCTTTGATGGTGATCTCCACCGGCTGAACCATATCTTTTTTGTCATCCTTTATGCGCTATGGGATTGCGGCAAAGTGACCGCTAGCGGGTAAGTCTCTCTAGGGGCTTTTTTTGCTGGCACTACTACCTGTAGTGCTTTATCTGGTAAGAGGCACAATATCTTGTATACTAAGACTCGTTTTACGGTAATCGTTGATGGCCAAAAAGCAGCAATAATTCACTATAAGAAGCTGCAAAAAATAAGGTGGGATTAATCTCAAAGCCCCCAAAATAAGGCCATACAGCGGTACCCCAGCCACTTATGTAATAGGGGAATCAGAACCATTATGTCGATTGAAGCGTTGAAAACCACGGATGAGCCAGGTGCCATCGAAATCAAACTACAGTCCGCCTCAGACGATATCTGGGATAAAAAATACCGCCTTAAGGATAAAGAGGGTAATCCCGTCGACGAAACAATTGATGCGACCTATCGTCGTGTTGCCCGGGCACTCGCTGATGTTGAAGAAGAAGGAAAACAGGAGCTGTGGCATGAGCGGTTTTTGTGGGCACTGCGCAATGGTGCTATTCCCGCTGGTCGAATTATTTCCAATGCAGGTGCTCTAGAGCATAAGCCATCCACCTCAACCATTAACTGTACCGTGTCCGGTATCGTTGAGGATTCTATGTTGGATATCCTTGAGAAAAACCTTGAGGCGGGTCTAACACTAAAAGCCGGTTGTGGTATCGGCTACGAGTTTTCTACGTTACGCCCCAAGGGTGCTTACGTTTCTGGTGCCGGTGCTTACACTTCGGGTCCCCTGTCCTTTATGGATATCTTCGACAAGATGTGTTTCACCGTGTCTTCCGCTGGTGGTCGCCGTGGAGCCCAGATGGCCACCTTTGATATCAGTCATCCAGATGTGGTTGATTTTATCCGAGCCAAACGTGAAGACGGTCGGCTGCGTCAATTCAACTTATCACTGCTGATAACCGAAGGGTTTATGGAAGCCGTTAAGAGTGATGACGATTGGTCGCTGAGCTTCCCGGTTTTACGCAAAGAAATAGAGCAGGGCGCAGTAGACCCTACAGATGACACACTGTTGTGGCGTGAGTTTCCCACCACAAAAGGGTATATCACCAATGATGAAGGGCTGGTGGCCTGCCGTATTTACCGTACCGTCAAAGCACGTCAGCTGTGGAATGTGATCATGACCTCCACCTACGATTATGCTGAGCCGGGCTTCATTCTGATCGACAAAGTTAATCAGCAGAACAACAACTGGTTCTGTGAAAATATTCGTGCCACCAACCCTTGTGGTGAACAGCCATTGCCACCTTATGGCAGCTGTCTACTGGGCTCAGTTAATCTGACCAAATTTGTGTTGGACCCCTTTACCGAAAATGCCCGTTTTGATTGGGATAATTTCAGGGAAGTGGTTTCTGTGTTCACTCGGATGCTCGACAACGTGGTGGAAATTAATGGCCTGCCTCTGGAAGGTCAGCGGGAAGCCATTTTGAGTAAGCGGCGCCACGGTATGGGCTTCCTAGGACTGGGGTCCACCATGACAATGCTGCGCACGCCTTATGGTAGCCCGGCATCATTGGAATTGACCGAACAGGTTTCTCGTGAATTGGCCTTGGCGGGGTGGCGTGCAGGTTTGGAGCTGGCGAAGGAAAAAGGTGCTGCGCCTATCATGGATGAAGAATTTGAAGTCACTGAATCCATGATGCGCCTCCGCCCTGAAATGGCTAATGACGGTATTGTGGTTGGCGACAAACTTAAGGGTAAGGTACTGCACGCCCGTTACAGTAAATACATGCAGAAAGTGGCTGAGGCCGACCCTCAGTTGGTGGATGATCTCGCCAATGTGGGTTGCCGGTTTACTCACCACTCCTCCATTGCGCCAACGGGTACTATTTCGCTGTCACTGGCCAACAATGCCAGTAATGGTATCGAGCCAAGTTTTGCTCATCATTATTCCCGCAATGTGATCCGTGAAGGTAAGAAGTCCAAAGAGAAAGTTGATGTGTTCTCCTATGAGATGCTGGCCTATCGTGAATTGATTAACTCGGATGCCATGCCTTTTTCTGAGACAGAAGGGGAGAAACTGCCTGATTACTTTATTACCAGTGATGATATTAAGCCCAGGCAACATGTAGACGTGCAGGCGGCAGCCCAAGCTTGGATAGACTCCTCTATTTCCAAGACTATCAATGTGTCCACGGACTGTGACTTTGACGAGTTCAAGGATATTTATCTCTATGCTTATGAGAATGGTCTCAAGGGTTGCACCACGTTCCGCTTTAACCCGGAAGCCTTCCAAGGTGTATTGGTGAAAGAGAAAGATCTGGAGGCCACTACCTATCAATTCACTCTGGAAGACGGTTCAACCGTGGATCTGAAGGGTAATGAGGAAGTGGAATACGACGGCGAGACACATACCGCTGCGAACCTGTTCGATGCCTTGAAAGAAGGCTATTACGGCAAATTTTGATCGGAAGAATCAACATGACAGTTAAACTCGACAAAAAAATTATAGGCTACAAGGTTGTTACCCCCTCCAATGACGACGCTATACCTGAGTCTCAAACTGAAGGGGAACTAGAGCGTGCCATTGAGCAGATGACTGAGAATGTCAGTCGTCCTGAGGAGCTGCATGGTTCGACGTATAAAGTTAAAACTCCGCTCTCTGAACATGCGCTCTATATCACCATTAACGATATTGTGTTGAATCCAGGTACTGACCATGAGCAGCGCCGTCCCTTCGAGATTTTTATCAACTCGAAGAATATGGACCAATTCCAATGGGTGGTGGCATTGACGCGTGTTATTTCAGCGGTATTCCGCAAGGGAGGTGATTGCACTTTCCTGGCAGAGGAGCTGAAGGCGGTATTTGATCCTCAGGGTGGATACTTCAAGCGTGGTGGTAAATTTATGCCTTCGCTGGTGGCCGAAATTGGTGAAGCCATTGAAGATCACTTGACCAAAATCGGAATGCTGACAGGCCCCGACTTGGGTGATCATCAAAAGGCTATTTTGGCAGAAAAACGTGCCGAGTATGAGGCGGCCACTCAGCCTTCAGCAGCGGCTGCCAGTGCACCCACAGGTGAGGCGAACCCATTCCCGGAAACAGCCCAGCTATGCCATAAATGTATGACAAAGGCATCCATTTTGATGGATGGATGTCTGACCTGTTTGAATTGTGGTGATTCTAAGTGCGGATAAAACAAGACTAAGAATACGGTGTAAATAATCCGCACTAGGAGGGGAGATTAGCCGGACTTTAGTCCGGTTTTTTTTCACCTGCAGGTTGCAAGGCATCTCTATTTTTACTTGCGCTCATTCAGTCCTTTGATAATAGAGCCGACAACTTCTTCAGGTGAATGCCGATCACAGTTTATGGTGATATTGGCGTAGCGGCGATACAGCTCAGTGCGCTCGGTGAATAAATCGCCAAAACTTTGATCGGGGTGACACGCAATACCACGGGTTTCATAATCGTGAATACGTTCTCGGAGGGTTTGTAGTGGCGTGTTCAGATACACGATGGTTGAATTTCTTGCTAGGTGTGCCATTCCTGCAGCGCTGTACACGGCGCTACCCCCGGTGGCAATGACTGAATTTTGTGTGTCGATACTGATGAGTACTGACTCTTCGATTTGGCGCAATGTCAGATAATCCGTGTTATCCATAATTTGTTGCAGGGTTTTACCCTCGTGAACCTGAATCAGCACGTCGGTATCCAGAAAGCCCTTACCCAGGGCTTTGGCCAGTAATAGACCGTTGGTACTTTTTCCTGCACCGGGCATACCAATCAGAATAATGTTGTTTTTCACTGGTTGGGCTTCCTATTTTTGATACTGATCAACGCTTCTCTCTGATTGCTACTAGTTATCACTGCGCTATTATTACTACTTAAAGTGTTACTACTAGAGTGATGCTTTCACAAAATCCATCAACCGGGTAATTGCTTCGCTGGGTTCGTTGCTCTGATCGATCAGGCTAATACCCACTTTGCCCAGTTTGGGCAGCTTTTCCGAAGGTTTCAAGATACGCAGGTTTTCGGGCACAGTGCTCTTGGCCAGCACGGTGACCCCCAGCCCTTCATCAATGGCCGCTTGAATACCGGTAAGGTCCGGGATGGTATAGACAATGCGCCAATCCCGGTGACTCTCTCGGAGTTTTTCAATACCACGTTGGCGGTAAATACAGCCCTTGGGCGCCACGATTAAGGGCAGCGGTACTTGCAGGTGAGCATCGTGGTCAGTGCCCGTTACCCAGACAAGGTCATCCTCTTTTACCAGATTATCTCCCGCCGTGGACGGATCATCATGTAGCGCGAGAATCAGATCGTATCGGTGGCGCTCGGGTTCCGATAATAGCTGTTTGCTCAAGGCACAGTTCACTTCGAGGGTGACATTAGGGTAGGCCTGAGCAAAGCGGCCAACGATTTTTGGCAGCAGGGTGGTGGCGAATTCGCTGGGAATACCAAAGTGTATTTTTCCGCTAACCGACGTTTTACTGAATTGGGCGACGGCTTCGTCATTGATCGCGAGTATTTGTTTAGCGTAACGGAATAGTAGCTGGCCTGATTGGCTGAGTTCCAGCTGCTGGCCACTGCGAATCAGCAGGGTTTGTTCCAGTAATTGTTCAAGACGTTTGATTTGTAAACTGATGGCGGGTTGGGAGCGTCCGAGCCATTCGGCTGCCTGGGTAAAACCACCCAGTTCGATCACGGTAACAAAGGCTCGAAGTAAGTCCGTTGGCAGGTTTTTCATGGCATCAGGTACTGTATTAGAGCTATAAGTATTACTAATGATGGGATTTTAACTATTAATTTTACCAATTCATAGCGGGTCGCTAATATGGCTGTTTTTCATGCACCTTAACGTGCCATTGCACCAGAACATCATGCCCAAAAGGTACCTATGACTACTGATACAACAACTGACTTGAAAGCTACGCCACTCAAGGCATTGCACTTGGAGCTGGGTGCCCGGATGGTGCCCTTTGCGGGTTATGAAATGCCGGTTCAATATCCAGATGGCATCAAGACTGAACATCTCCACACACGCAAACATGCAGGCTTATTCGATGTGTCCCATATGGGACAGGTAGTCATCACCGGTGACGGTGTTGCTGCTGCTTTGGAGAAGCTGGTGCCAGTGGAACTGGAAACTCTGGGTATCAATAAGCAGACCTATGCGTTGTTCACCAATGAACAGGGCGGCGTTCTGGATGACCTGATGATTGTTCGTTGGGCGGAAGACTGTTTTTTTCTGGTAGTGAATGCTGCCTGTAAAGAGCAGGACATTGCTTACTTAAGAAGTGCGCTCCCCGGCTTCGAGATTGAGTGTTTGGAAGGGCGTGGATTACTGGCACTTCAGGGGCCCACAGCCGTGGATGTAATGGCTCAACTGGCACCCGATGTGCGTGAGCTGGTATTTATGACCGGTAGCCGCGTTATTCTTGAAGGTGCTGATTGTTATATCACCCGGTCTGGTTACACCGGGGAAGATGGTTTTGAAATTTCTGTACCGGCTGAATCTGCGGAAGCATTGGCTCGTAAGTTGGTGTCCTTCGAACAAGTGAACGCTATTGGATTGGGTGCTCGAGATTCTCTGAGGCTGGAAGCAGGGTTGTGCTTGTATGGTCATGACCTCGATACTGAAACAACGCCCATTCAGGCGTCATTACTCTGGAGTATCAGTAAGTCCCGTCGCGCCGATGGTGCAAAAGCGGGTGGTTTCCCCGGTGCCGATATTATTTTTAACGAGCAGGCCAATGGGGCACCCCGCAAGAGAGTAGGTCTGAAGGTGGAAGGGCGTGCGCCTGTCCGAGAAGGGGCTGAACTGGTTAATGCTGAAGGTGAACAGGTGGGGGTGGTGACCAGTGGTGGTTTTGGCCCAAGCCTGGAAGCGCCATTGGCCATGGGCTATGTGGCGAAAGATTATGCGGCAGTGGGTACTGAGCTTAATGCCATGGTGCGGGGCAAGCCTCGTCCGGTGACCGTGGAGAAAATGCCTTTTGTACCTCAGCGTTATTACCGTGGGTAAGAGTCGTGGGTAAGAGTCGTGGGTAAGAGTCGTGGGTAAGAGCCGAGGTTAGAGTGCCGTGGGTAATAGCCGAGTGAAAACCCAAGAGAACAGGCTGGTTCACAAAAGATGAACAAATCAGAGATGAACAAACCAGAAATGAACAAGTAGAGACACCAAATATGAAGTCACTGGCAAAACTGGAAAACAGCAATGAATTTATTCGCCGCCATATTGGCCCCTCTGATGTCGATCAGCAGGCGATGTTGGAGAGTCTCGGCTATGAAGGAATGGACTCATTTATCAGTGCTGTTGTGCCAGATAATATCCGCTCCAGTTACTCGCTTGATTTGGGTGATCCCACCACAGAGCAGGAGGCATTGTCAGAGCTACGCGCCATTGCCAGTCAGAACAGGGTATTGAAAAACTTCATCGGTCAGGGTTATTACAACTGCATTACGCCCAATGTAATTTTGCGAAATGTACTGGAAAACCCCGCTTGGTACACCGCTTATACGCCTTATCAGCCAGAGATTTCTCAGGGGCGCTTAGAAGCACTACTGAATTTTCAGACCATGATTACCGATCTTACGGGGATGGATCTTGCCAGTGCTTCTCTGCTGGACGAAGGTACGGCTGCGGGTGAGGCCATGACCCTTTGCCAACGGATGTCCAAATCCAAGGGCAAAGTATTTTTTGTGGACCAACACTGTTTGCCTCAAACCATTGAGGTGGTGGAGACCCGTGCAGAACCTATGGGGCTCGAAGTGATAGTGGGTGATCCTGCTGATGTTGGTGAGCATGACTGTTTCGGCGTGCTGCTACAGTATCCCGGTGTGGATGGAGCGATTCGTGACTTTGGTGGCGTGATTGAAACAGCCCATCAACAGAAAGCATTGGTAGTGATGGCAGCAGATATTCTCAGCTTATTATTACTGAAAAGCCCAGCGGAACTGGGTGCCGACGTAGCCATTGGTTGCACCCAGCGTTTTGGAGTACCGCTAGGTTTTGGCGGTCCTCATGCGGCTTATATGGCCACCCGTGATTCATTCAAGCGCTCCTTGCCGGGCCGTTTGGTGGGCATTTCACTCGATAGTCGAGGCAAGTCGGCCTACCGGTTGGCACTACAAACTCGCGAGCAACATATCCGCCGCGAGAAGGCCACCAGTAATATCTGTACTGCTCAGGTGTTGTTAGCGGTAATGGCCAGTATGTATGCGGTTTACCATGGTCCTGATGGACTGAAAAGAATTGCCGAAAAAGTGCATTGTCTTACGGCAATTTTAGCTGATGGATTGAAAAAGCTGGGGCATGCGCCAGTTAATGACAGCTTCTTTGATACGTTGACCATTGCAACCGGTGCCCAGACGGCTGACATTCATAACAATGCGGTAGCTCAGGGTATTAACCTACGGGTAGTTGACGGCAACCACGTGGGTATCTCTCTGGATGAAACCACCAGCTCTGAGGATATCGAATCCCTTTGGCGCCTATTTGATGATGGTGCTGCACTGACTGTGGCTGATTTGGAGCAGGCTGCCGAAAGTGGTCTGCCAGAGAGCTTATTGCGTATCGGCGATACCCTGACCCATCCTGTCTTTAATCGTTACCATTCTGAAACCGAAATGCTGCGTTATCTGCGCAAGCTGGCAGACAAAGATATTGCTCTTGATCGTGCGATGATCCCATTGGGTTCTTGCACCATGAAACTCAATGCCACCGCTGAAATGATTCCGGTAACTTGGCCAGAGTTTGCCAATATCCACCCCTTTGCGCCGCGGGACCAGACGGTAGGTTATGTGGCAATGATCGAAGAGTTGGAAGCCATGCTTTGTGCGGCAACGGGTTATGACTCGATTTCCCTGCAACCCAATGCCGGTTCTCAAGGCGAGTATGCCGGGCTGTTGGCTATTCGCGCCTATCATGAAAGCCGTGGTGATTCCCATCGCAATATCTGCCTGATCCCCAGTTCTGCCCATGGTACCAATCCAGCGTCTGCACAAATGTGTGGTATGCGAGTGGTCGTTACCAGTTGTGATGATCAAGGCAACGTGGATATTGACGACCTTCGCACTAAGGCAGAGCAACACAGTGAAAATCTTGCTGCCATTATGGTGACGTACCCTTCCACTCATGGCGTATTTGAAGAGGGTATTACTGAAATTTGCGACATCATCCATCAGCACGGTGGGCAGGTCTACATCGATGGTGCCAATCTCAATGCCATGGTGGGCCTCTGTCAGCCGGGCAAGTTTGGTGGTGATGTGTCACATTTAAATTTGCACAAAACTTTTTGTATTCCTCACGGTGGTGGTGGTCCCGGCGTGGGGCCAGTGGCTGTGCGTGAGCATTTAGCACCGTATTTGCCTGGCCATGATAGTTTGGGTAAAGAGACGGCTGTGGGTGCCGTATCTGCCGCCCCTTGGGGTAGTGCCAGTATTCTGCCCATTACCTGGATGTATATCAAAATGATGGGTGCGCAAGGGCTGAAGCAGGCCACTGAGGTTGCGATTCTTAATACCAACTACATGGCTGAGCGGCTCAAGGGTGTTTATCCCATTCTTTATACGGGCACTAATGATCGGGTGGCTCACGAATGTATTGTGGATCTGCGGGGTATCAAGGATGACTCCGGTGTTACCGTGGATGATGTGGCCAAGCGTCTGATCGACTTCGGTTTTCACGCCCCGACAATGTCATTTCCAGTGCCGGGCACCCTAATGATTGAGCCCACTGAGAGTGAATCCAAGGAAGAACTGGATCGGTTCTGCGATGCCATGTTACAAATTCGTGAGGAGATCGCTGCGGTAGAGCGTGGAGACTATCCGTTGGAAGACAATCCTCTTTGCCATGCCCCACATACTGCTGATGTGGTGGTGGCTGATGACTGGAATAGAAGCTATTCAAGGGAGCTGGCTGCCTACCCATTGGCATCCCTCAGGGAAACAAAATATTGGTCGCCTGTGGGTAGGATTGACAATGTATACGGTGATAGAAATCTGGTGTGTGCTTGTCTGCCCATCGGTGAGTATGAATAACCTGAGTACCAAATCCAGGTTAAATACACCAAGAACAAAAAACGGGCCAGTGGCCCGTTTTTTAAGTACTGATGGTCGGTAGTTCTATCCTCTGATCTATGCAGTGAGCATCAGGTGTCCGTTGTATCACTATCACCTGGCAGAGGCTGGACTTCCTGCAGTTGGTCACCGATTGCGTCGCCATTCTCCTCACTCTTCAGCCCAGCTTTTGCCTCGGCTTTCTTCAGCCGTTTCTCTTCCTTCTTCTTCTTTTTTGCCAGGTCTCTCTGACGTTTTTCAAAACTGTAGTTAGGTTTGGCCATTTTCGATGTCTTCTGCTGGTTTTAGTAAAGTAAACGGTGGGTAAGTGAACAGGATAAGGGTTTTATCTCTTAAGTGCGTGCTTTTTTGGCAAGTATTGAAAAAGATCTCGTATCGATCAGGTCGAGGTGGGCTCA
>MAAC01000771.1_pt1 | contig 13110 bp, 8 predicted proteins | sample 1115981 | NCBI WGS metagenome assembly MAAC01 (sample SAMN04961126, study PRJNA320927) | seawater metagenome | isolation source: sample BD02T64 sea water enriched with oil for 64 days | place: USA:Gulf of Mexico | collected 2013-07-27 | reverse complement strand
ACACTTTGACATTGACCTTTGTACTGAATGGGATAACACATTAGGGGGTGTTTTTTTTCACCGTCATCAGTATGGCTTAACAACACCATTTCTTTGGACTTTACACATTCATCAATTAGGCTCATGGGAAGATCGAATGGAATACGCTTACTCTCGTCATAAACATCGCATAGCGTACTTCCATCATTATGATTAAAGCGAACCGCAACCTTAGGTTGGAAAACCCCATCAACACTTAACAGCAGTACACCTTGATTTGCAGCCGTATTTTCAACCACCATCTGCGTAATTTGTAATAACTGACTCTTGAGATCCAATTCCTCAGAAATTAATTTGGCAAATTTCAGTAAGGCTTTCTGACCGTATATATTGGCCGTTTCAATAGGGCCAGTGCTTTCATTAAAATATTGACTAAACTCTTCATACAAATCTTCTAACTTTAATACACACCCCCATCGTTGATAACCTTGCATCGCCTTTGTAATATGATACTTCGTGTAATCAGGCCGACTCTGCTCTTGCCAATAACGCGCATGCAATTCATGAGCTAATGCATACATATGAATAAATCCATTTTCTTTGGCATCTATTGCGGATTTTTTGTAATACTCCGTCGCACGAAAATCGTCGTTTAAACGATACATTTCTGCTTGAAACAACAGCCATTTATGACGAAAATTTGGTGGATATACACGATAACTCTTTTCAAAATCCTGTATTGATTCCTCAAACAGAGCACCTGAACTTACTCCGGTTTGCAAACAAGATATGGCATAGAAGAAACTATTGTCATCAACCAGAACCATACCTCTTAATCTATCAAAATTTTCTTTTTCAGTTCTATAATGATCAATAACACTAGCGTATTCGTGACGCCAGAAATGACGCTGCATCCTTAAATGATGATATGCACCTATTGCCGCCGATCCGGACAGTGCCATCCATTGCCTATCGGTAAATTCATCTCTTCGCAATAGGTTAGCAGACGATGGGTCTATAAGTTGTTCAATCAATCTTATGTGATATTTTCCCGCGGCAATTAACTCACCACAGGACAAAAAAAACTTTTGATATTCTATAGCTAATTGATAAATCTCATTCAATGGAACTCCAGCAGAGAACGAAACAACTATCTTATGTGAAATGCAAGCAACATATCCAATATACTCTCCATTCCTATAACTTATTAGGGCGCCCTCATTCAGTATAGAAATACAGCGCGACAAGTTATTGCTAAAACGCCCTGAATAAGCAGCCAAAGTTCCTAAAATAAGTCCTTTTCCTTCAAAATAGTCATTTTCTTTCAGAATAACCGTTGTCTGATCAGATATAACATCGTTAAATTGATAGCTGTTCAGCGCAATCACTTTGCTATTTAAAACAGCCAGTGTTTGCAACGATGACGTAGAAAATCCTGATACTAAAAAATCATTAATTCCGACCAAACCAAACCACTGCGCCCACCGATACTCCGCTTTTGTGCACAGAATAAACACCATATTTGCAGCCATCGACTGTACAAGTGACGAATATTTTTCATTGAAACAGGTGGCGATACTTAATTCCGATACAATTCTTTCCCCATCCAAAGAATTAAATTTTTCTCGTTGAAAGCTCAATGGTAAATCTATATCTTCATCAAACTTAGGCGCATCCACACCTAACAAACGAAAACAATTCAATGAAAAGTTGATTGCTCCATCAACATCTCCACGCATAAACGCTAATGGGACTTGCTTAGAAAAAGAAGTCGCTTGTAATACCGCATCAGAGTTCATCAACCGGTAACGATGAAAGCTTTCTCCCGCTAATTGAGTATCGGCAGTAAGATAGCCAAGCTCCCCTTGTAACAAGAGTAGCCGTCCCAAAAGGTCAATCTCATCAAAACCCATTATTTCTGCGATATGCAAAGCACACTGTATATATTGCAATGCAATATCGTTGGAGGTTTTTTCTTTTGCAGATAAAGCCCCTCCATAAAACATTCCAATTATTTTTTCTGCAATGGTTTCATCACGCAGCATGTCCGGATGCGCCCCCTTTTGCAGTGCAGCAAGTAGATGGGGTAATGGATCATTGCTAAATTGATTACCGTTATCCCCACATACCAATCCAATCACCCAGTGACGTTGTGAGACATCCTCTTTTGGTAATAGCTCATAATACGCCTGACGTATACGATCATGATTAAATGCGTAATATCCCTGCTGATCTGCAATGCGATGGATATACCCTTGCTTATACACCAATTTAAGGTGCATCTTTATTTCAGCAGTTGTTGTATTCGTTATCTTAGCCAACAAAGTTTCACTAAATCGTGTTCCAATACAGGCTGCCCACTGAAGCAGGTCTTGGGTATGAGGGTCTTGTTGATACAACCCATCAATTAGAAGTGCCACCACATTTCCTGACGTGGCAATTTGTTGTAATCGCTGTATATCCCAATCCCATCGTCCATGTTGATTATTGTAATACAGAGTTTTGTGACAAGAATGATGTGCTGCTTTTAAAAACTCATGAACAAACAGGGGATTCCCTAAGGTTTTATCTAACAAAATTTTTGCTAGCGTGCCTAAACGCGACTCTTCAATATGAAACGTTTCTAAAAGTAATTTGGCTATTTGTTCGAAGTCCAAATTAGCCAAGTTGATGATTTCTGAAACTACACCACTATCTTCAACCGCCTTTTTCATCACGCTATATGGGTGACCGGCATCGACCTCTTCTGAACGACAGCTCACCATCACAGTAATGCGCGGGTGGTTGGCGCTAATTAGTGCTTCTAGCAATGCAATACTCGGCCCATCACACCATTGTATGTCATCAATAAAGAGAAGAACGGGGTCCAATGTACTGAGGTGCTGCAAATATATTGACGTATGAAATTTAAGCTGAATATCGGCATTATACAGAGGCGGTTTTTCCGGAAATTCTGCTGTTTCAAATACTGCAATCAATTCCGGGCAAATACTTATCAAGGTATGAGGGTTGTGATTCAACGCTTCTAATAACGTCAATCGCCATGGGACAAATTGGTCATCAGGCAATGCCAATAAGGTGTCAACACTTTTGGCCAATGCTTGTGATAACGCACTATGAGGTTTCTTATTATACGCATCACTTTTACCCGTCAGTAATTGCCCTAAAAAATCAATGTCCTGTAAAATTGCCTCGGTAATTAAGGTTGTTTTTCCACCACCAGCTTCACCCTCGACAGAAATGAGCGCAGGTTTATCATGATGGTTATTAAGGGCCTTTCGTAATGTTGCCAACTCTTGCTCTCGCCCATAGAGTTTTTCCGGAATAAGTAGTTGCTCCGGCACATCATTTTTTCCTAACGCTGATACCGGAAAAGGGATGCCACAAACTAATGCGTGTTCGATAGCGTCTAAATCTTGTATTAAACAACGACCATTTTGATAGCGGTCTTCTGGCGCTTTTGCCATTAATTTTGCTACTAGGGCTGACAACGATTCTGGTATTAAAGGATTAATGCGGTCTAACGGCACTGGATGTCGTGCAATATGGCAATGTATAAGTTCAGGTAAATCATGGGCGATAAAAGGTGGCTGACTGCTCAACAAATGATATAACGTTGCTCCTAAGGCGTAATAGTCTGAACGATAATCAATATTTCTATTGAGTCGACCAGTTTGCTCGGGAGATATATAGGTCAGGGTTTTATTCTGCTCCACCACCGTCCTTTCATTGATATTGGATCCATCAGGAAAAGCGGCGCCAAAATCAATTAACTGCACTTGATTCGTCTCTGGATTCACAATGACATTGGCAGGATTAATATCATTATGAATGATATTTTTCTGATGGCAGGCACTGATGCCCTCGGCTAATTGAATACTCCAACGTAATAAACGCAGTACCCACGGATAAAACAACGCAGGGTCTTCTAACGGCCACTGAGGATATTCTGCTTTAATCGCATCCACCCAAGCTTTGACCGTAACACCCCCAATATCCTCCAAAATAAGCGACCGACCTGCACCATCCTGCATTTCTTTGATCACCCGGTTGACTGCGGGATGATCAACTTTATTTTGTGCGAGAAAACTGGTGCTGTATTGCCTTACTAATGACTCATCAGGTATCTCTTGTGCTGTACTTTTGATGATGACGGGAATATTTTGTTTATATACCCCGCGTTGCACTCGTGTAACAGCGCTGTCATACAACAGTTCTTTGATGACAAGGTCATCACGGGAGAGTGTCAAGGATGCTTGCTCTGATTCTCACCATCCCGGTGGTTAGCATTAGAGGTTAAGGTATTAAGGGCTAACGTATTGGGATCTAGCGCATTATCGTCAGCTTGACTCAACGTAAAATAAAATGTTGCGCCTTTTCCTGCTTCACTTTTCACCCAAATCTCACCCCCGTGACGTTTTATAATACGTGATACTGTTGCCAACCCAATACCCGTGCCTTCAAACTCACTGGCGGTATGAAAGCGTCGGAAGGGCTTAAACAAATCGCCAGCATTTGCGGCGTCAAAACCCGCCCCATTATCACGAACAAAATACGTATTAGGATTACGCTCCGTTTTCTGTTGACCAAACTCAATCTGTGCTTGAGGGTTTTTATGGCTGTACTTCCACGCGTTGGATAATAAATTATCAATCACCTGGTGTAATAACTGGACATCACCATGGGTTATGCAGTTTTCTTGTATATTAATAACCACGATACGATTTGGCTCTAGGTTACGTAGCCAACGCACCTTTTCATTAACCAGTTCTGACAAATCGACTTCATCCCACTGTAGTGAGCTTTGAGTGGACTGAGACAACATTAATAACCCATCGATAATATGCCCCATTCGCTCAGACGCATCACAAACATGTTGAATGTAATCCATTCCTTCTTCCGGTAACTCATCCGCACAATCCTCTTTTAATGCAAGGCTTAATCCAGAAATTGCTCGTAATGGTGCTTTCAAGTCATGGGATACAGAAGAGCTAAATGCCTGCAATTCTTCATTGGCCGCTTTTAGTTCTTCTGTTCGGTGGCCAATGGTGTGTTCCAAATCATTATTAAGCTGTGTGAGCTGTTGGTACAATATTGCATTTTCTATCGACACGGAAAATTGTGGGGCTAACGTGGTCATAAACTGGATATGTTGTTGAGTAAATACAGACGATACTGCGTTATTAACCAAAACAAAAATAGCGCGTGCATTGTCTTTATGAATAATGGGAAAACAAATTAAAGATTTTACTTTTTGGTTTTTAAAATAGTCATCTCCAACAAAACGACTATCTTCTTGGGCATCATCCAATAACACAGGTTTTTTGGTTTGTGCACAATAATTAATAATATCTTTTGGCAATAAAACGGGAGGGGAATCGCTTTCGGTCTCCTGCACTTCCGTGACATGAATACCATCACTACTTGTCTCTGCTTGTGCATGGAGCTGGTAGTCATTATTTTGCTTTAGCAGTAAAAAACCCTGCTCTGCACCAACATTTTCTAACACCACACGAATAATCTGTAACATCAAGGCGCTTAAGTCTATTTCTTCTGCAATCGCATTAGCGACCTTCAAATAACTAATATTGTCTAGGGCATTGCTACCTCGGCGCGTAGACTTTGTTGATGTGCTGGTCAGTTCGGAAGGCGTCATTGACAAATTATCTAGGGACGAATCATTCGTGCCCCCTTGCCGAAACGATAACGAATGACCGTGTATCGATTCCATTAACTGTACCTTGTCATCATTTCCGTATTTTGAGTATCCCTGTACTGCATTTGCAAAATGTAAATGGGCATATTCCATGCGGCCTTTACTTTTCCAGTAAACACCTTGTAACTCTTGCGCCAAGGCATAAACACCTAGTTCACCGTTCGCTTTTGCCGTTTCTGCAGCCAGGTAGTAGGTGGCGGGGGCATTGGGCTTTTGCGCAACACGCTCTAACTCTGCCTGAACTAATTGCTCACAAGGCGAGAATTGCTTAGGATTTGATACTGCGATAGCCGTTAAGTGGTCAAGTTTTTTCTGCAACCCGGTGTGACTAAATACGGCTTTTGGGTCTACTTGTAATGTCGCAATCAATGTCATCCACTGATACTGGTCACGGCCAAAAGGATCCGCCAACCCTTCTAGGACAGAATCAATAACATCGCTGCCAATTTCTTCCCGATAATCACATAGCGCGTGATATTGATTATGCCAAAAAAAACCAGATACGGTATCGAAGGCTATCTCGGCTGTCAGAGTCTCTGCATTTTTGCTCATTCACACACCAAGTTGATTAACATTCATTCATTTCCATCTATTATTTAGTGATATTTGATCAAACCACGATTATGAGTATAGTTAAAGGATTGTCTTTATTGCATTATCATTAATGAGGTGCTGTTTCAGACATTGGTTTATCCAATATAATAATAAAACAAAGGGGGTTTATTTGAGAGTTACTGGGTTCTGTCGTCAGTTTTACAGGTCGGTCAATGTGATCGCTGTACTTGTCGTATTAACACAACCAGTTGTCGCAGATAGCTTTGTTAATTGGTACTCCTCCCCCATATCTCAATCACCACCCTCACCAACATCCGCCTCCTGGAAATTTTCTCACCCAGCTCCCCCCGTATCGCCCTTAATACCAATAATGCGTCAAGGCTGGGACTTACTTGTGCGCCGAAGCCACGGTAAATTTACGTACAAAGAATACGGCGGCGGTGTGTTACATGGTCAACTTGAGGCATTTCGAGCTTTACGTAGAGGCATAAGTGATTACGCAATATGTTATGGCGCATTAGAAGCCAATGGATTTGAATATACCAAAGCATTAACGCAATATGGAGTTGCTGCCCAAAATCCTTTGGTGACCACCCGTATTTTGGCAGAATTGGCCCCCCGCTATTTTACTCCCGAGTTTGAAGCGAAAGGGGTGTATTACGGTGCATCAGTAGCGTCTGCCCCTTCCAGAATTCTTACCAAAAAACCCGTACGCAATATCAATGATTTAAAGGGCTTAAAGCTAATTACCCACGGCATCCCTGCTGAAACCGCTAAATATTATGGCTACACCCCGATCAACATTTCCTTCACCGAAACCTATACCGCCTTACAACAAGGCATTGTGGATGGCGTTATCGGTGTTGACCCTGCCTTTATCGCATTTAAGCTCTATGAACAGGCTAGCTACCTAACGCTGGTGGATATAGCTAGCGGTGCAGTGGACCTTTGTATTAACCGCAAGAGTTTTGACCGCTTATCCCCCCAGAATAAAGCCACGTTATACAGCATTCAGCAGCCTCTGATGATGGTGATTGCAAAAAAAGCCGTTAGCGATCTGTCCAAAAGGGCAAATGCGATTTATACCAAACATGGCGTTGAACTTATCATTCCCTCCCCAGAAGAAATGAAGCAATGGAATAACATTGGCCTTGCATCACAAGCCCCTTGGGTATCATCTTGCAAAGAACAAGGTAAAGACTGCGAGGCTCTCTTAAAAGACATTGAGCAGTTAAAACAAAAATATAACAATTATACGGATGACGCGTTAATGGATTTAGCGATACAAAAACCGGTTACAGGAATAATTTCTACCTACAATCCATGAGCATCATTCAATCATTAGTGCGAAAAATGAACGCCCTATCTAGACTTCTAGAGCTGACGGCAAGCACCCTGTTGTTACCTAGCATTGTGTTACTGGTCGCCGTTGATGTGGGCATTCGCTCTTCGGGTATAGGCGCCCTTTCATGGTCCCATGAACTATTGGGAATGTTATTGTTGGTTTTTTTCCTCATGGGCCTACCCTATTGCGCACAACGTAATGAGCTGATTTATGTGGATTTATTTGCTCGATTTTTCCCTATCGCGATAAGGGCCTGGATACGCCGACTATCCAATTTATTAAGTGCCAGTATCGGGGGGCTTCTTTGTTATCAGGCAACCATTACCGGGCAAGATATGTTGGCTTATGATGATGGCATGGTCACGTTACCCGTTCCTCTTTGGCCCTTCGCTTATATGGTGGCGGCTCTTGCTGCAGTATGGGCAATCGATCAACTAGGCCAGATGTTTATGCCGGGCTCTGATTTAGGCTCTGATACTGCCTCTAATCTAGGCTCTGACCTGGACGCAGACCAATGATCGATCCGTTTTCTCTTGGTCTGCTTATCCTCGCGGTAATGCTGTTGGCGGTCATTATTGGCATCCCGATACCTATTGCTGTGATCACATCCGCCATTATTGGCTTAACGTTATCCGAAAATTTAGATTTTGCTGGCAATCAGCTCAGCATGGTGGTGTGGGAAGTGGGTACCGGTTATCTGCTATTAAACCTTCCGCTGTTTTTACTCATGGGGCAGCTAGCGTATCGATCAGGGTTTGCTGCGGATTTATTTGCGGTAATGTACCGCTGGATTGGCCGGTTGCCTGGCGGCATCAACCTTTCAACCGTCTATACCGCCACGGGGTTTGGCGCCGTTACCGGCTCTAGCTTGGCGACGGTGTCCACCATTGGTCATGTGGCTATGCCGGAGGTAAAACGCTATGGCTATGACGAGGGATTTTCTGCCGGTTGTGTGGCCTCTGCATCGGTCATTGCGATTTTAATTCCTCCCAGTTTGCCCATGGTGTTTTATGGTATTTGGTCAGAAACATCCATCGGTGCGCTATTTTTGGCGGGGGTGGTGCCAGGTTTGTTATTGGCCTTAGGGTTTAGTTTGTACATCGGCATTCGTTGTTGGTTAAACCCTGAATTAGGCCCACCTGCCGCTGCTAGCAGCATAGAGGAGCGACTCGCAATATTACCCAAATTACTTCCCACGCTGATCATTATCGCCGTGGTCTTTGGGGGCATTTATAGTGGCACCTTCTCTCCAACGGAGTCTGCCGCTGCGGGCAGCACCGCGATTATGGTCATGGCGCTTGTGATGGGGCGCGTTCGATGGGCATGGGTTAAGGATGCGTTCATTGAAACCGGTCGATTGTGTACGACCATGTTTATGGTATTTGTCGGCGGCATGCTGGTGAGTCGATTTTTGGTACAAGTAGATTTTACCGACACGATTATTCAGCAGGTGAATCAATGGTTTACTTCGCCTGCCAGTTTTTTACTGGCATTAATGGTGATGTACGTGGTTCTTGGCGCCATTCTCGATTCTTACGGCATGATGGTATTAACCTTGCCGTTTGTTTTACCTGCAGTGAATACCATGGGTATTGATACTGTTGTCTTTGGCGTGTTTTTGACACTGATGATTGAGATATCATTAATCACTCCGCCTATTGGGCTTAACGTGTTTATTATGCAAAAAGTCACGCCAGATATTCCCTTGTGGGAAATTTTTAACGGCTGTGCTCCTTTTGTGGTTATTAGTGCCTTGATGGTGTTATTGATTATATTTTTCCCAGAGTTAGTGTTGTTTTTACCAAACACGTTATCACCCTAGCTTTAGCGCTATAACGCTGTTTCTGACATGCATCACACCTCCAAAGAAAACCCGGTGTTTTTTCAGGTTGTTGCTATACTTTTTTGGTATTGCTCACAATAAAAATCAGGTGGTCACTTCCATGAGTCGTCTCTCGTCCTTATTTCCCCTTTGTTTGTTATCTGTTGCTGTATCCGTTGCTCACGCAGAATCGAAGTCCGTTGAAGATTCTGAAAAGACCATGGAGGAGGTTGTTGTGACTGCGACACATACTGGCGAAACCAATTTACAGGAAACACCGATCGCGATAACGGTGCATTCTGAAGAAGACATGGATCAACATGGTATTGAGAATATTAGGGATTTAACGCGAGTAACTCCAGGCCTAAGTGTTAGCCAAAATTCCAGTTATGCGCATATTTATATCCGTGGTGTTGGTAGTAACAATAGTTTTCTTGGGTCTGATCCTAGTTCTACCATGTATGTTGACGGCGTATATATTTCCCGCCCCTTATCCTTGTTTTCTGATTTTTTAGGGGTAGATAGAATTGAAGTATTACGAGGACCACAAGGTGTATTGTATGGTCGAAACAGTACGGGCGGTGCGATTAATGTCATCAGCGCAACACCGGAACATGATAACTTTTATAAAATTAAGGTTGGGCTTGGCAGCTTTGATGAACAAAAATTAAACTTTTTTGGAAATATTGATATTAATAAAGGCATATCGGCAAACCTTGCCCTTAATCGAGAAGCTAGAGATGGTTATGTTGAAAACAAAGGTATAGGGGATGACCTTTCTGACAAGGGTACCCGAGGTGCGAGAGGTGCTATTAAGATTAATGATTCCAACGGTGTTGAGTTAATTTTACGAGGTGACTATTCCGATGCTGACGAAGCAGGTAATGGATACAAGAGTGAATACAAGAGAATTGACACTAGCATCGCGCCAGAAACCGTTGTGACCGGCTCTGCAGGTACCCAAACCATAAGTGATTTTCACACCATTAATATAAACACCCCTACTTATCACAAGTCCACTCAAAAAGGGGTGTCGTTGGAGCTAAAAGTAGATTTAGGCAATGACCTAACGCTAACCTACATTCCCGCTCGTCGATCTTCTGATGCTGAGTTTACGATTGACTCCGATTGGACAGAAGCAAGTGTTCGAGCATCTTACTTTCTAGAAACACAACAACAAGTATCCAATGAATTGCGCTTTTTGAAAGAAGGCGATAACTTCAATTTGGTATTTGGTGGATACCTCTACACCGAAGAAGCAAAAGCTATCGCAGAGATAGCTATTCTTGATGCGCCGGTGCCTAATATTGTCGCGCGCTTTGACGCTCGATCTCAAACTGATTCCAGCGCAGCCTTTATCAATGGCCAATATTTTTTCAGCGATAGCTTTTCAATGTCTTTCGGCTCTCGACTTAGCCAGGAAGAGAAACATTTTTCTTCAAGTGTTAGCGATGAAACCAAAAGCTGGTCAGAATTCACCCCTCGCATTGGTGCCGAATACAGCGTTAGTGATGACGTATTTCTCTACTCTTCCATCAGTGAAGGGTTTAAAAGTGGCGGCTTTAACTTCACTGACAAAACATCCTACGAACCAGAGTATGTCACCTCTTATGAGATTGGTGCAAAAACATCCTTTCTTGATAACATGGTTAACCTGAATACATCCATTTTCTATTACGACTACAAAGACCTTCAAGTTCAGGCATTTGAAACCCTTCAAGGCACTGCCAGCATCAGCATTAACAATGCGGCTGAAGCGACTATTACAGGGCTAGAAACAGAGTTCAGCGTAATCCCAAACAATATGATTGAAATCAGCGGTAGCTTTGCTTATTTAAATGCGGAATATGAGGACTACATCGCAGGACGTGTTGTCGCCACCCCCGTTGACGTTGAGGGCAATAAGCTCAATCACTCTCCGGAGTTTAAAGTTAATATTGATATCGATTTTCACCACTCATTAGGGCAAGGTGAAATGAGCTACGTGTTATCAAGTTATTGGCAAGATACAGAGTATTTCACGGCATTTAATGACGACATTACCAGTCAAGGTTCTTACGCGCTGTTTGATTTTCGCACTTCATACCGCTTTGCTAATGACGCCTTCGAGGTTGCGGCATTTGTACGTAACATTGGGGATAAAGAATACTCTAATGCATCACAAGATTTCTCCCCAACCGGCGTAGCCCTCAACATCATGCCACCACGTACCTTTGGAGTGGAGTTTAGCTACCAGAGTTTGTAACGCTAAAACACTTAGGGTCACTTGAATATAAAAAGCCGCAATTAAGCGGCTTTTTATATTCTTAGGCCTAAATACGCCTTTCTTGCTGCTGAATCAACCGCACACCGTTGGCTAGCTGGCTTATGATAGGCTGTTTTTTGACTCTAAAGGTGCGATTCGCCTATAATGATTGAATCGAACGATATTGACGTGAGGACACAATGATGGACTCTTTATCCGCTAATGAAGCTAAAACACAATTTGGCGACCTGCTACTAAAAGCCCAACGGGCACCGGTGCAAATTAACAAAAACGGTAAACCTGTTGCTGTTGTTATTTCTATGGATGAATACGAAAGTAACGAAGCACTTAAATTACAGCTCTTGCAATCAAGAGCAATCAGAGCAAAAAAAGACATTGAGCGTGGTAACACCATCGATGGGGAGTCATTTTTTGAAGCATTAGAGTCAGGCCAACACGATTAGTATGCCAAGCTATCGCCTAACCTCCGACGCACAATCTGACCTTATTGAAATTCGACGCTATACACTCACCCAATGGGGCGTATCACAATCTAAAAAATACCTGTCAGAGCTACGTCAAACCATCAATTTACTGTCTGATGCGCCAGCGCTTGGCAAACAAAGGTCTGACATTGCAGTGGATATTTTTAGCTTTCCCCACGCAAGCCACATCATTTATTACGTGATGGACAAACATCAACTCGTTGTATTTGGTGTACTCCATAAACGAATGGTACCTTTAAATCACCTTGAAAATAGAGAAACGATTTAATCGATTAACTACGGTTGATTTAATAGGCAGGTGATGCGCATCCGCTCTAATATAAAGGATTGCGTCGTAACCTAAACCTTTTGATATCTCTTGATGCTTTTTTAACATCGGTTCAGCCTTCATAAGCTTCCAAGTAAATGGGTGAGGATACCTGGCTAATCGACTACCCGCTTTTGTAGAGATACTGCACTATTTTAACGGGCGAGAAACGCTTGTAGGTCTTCAGGCAGTTCTTTATTAGGAACCGTTTCTACAATAGGCGCCATGTCTTGTGAGTTGTAGGTGTGCCAATACAACACATTGCCAGTATTGGTTTCTAACTCATCAAAAAATGCAGCAACTGCTTTGGCCGTATAGGTTTGTTCTACCTTAATTCCCTGCTTTAGCATGGTGAGCTGGGCAAGCTCTCCTGGGCGTGTTGCGACACCGTATCCTTCACCAAAATAATCGTTGATCAAGATGGGTTTTTTCCATTTCGTCTTTGCCGTCACACCGACACTTTCGAGATAACGCTGTGTTTGTTTCATTAAGGCGGTGACCGTTCCTGTGGTACAGGCGGGGAATGGGCCTAACCGTGCAGGGGCTACGCGGATGCCTTTCACTGTAGTATTGAGTCCCGCTAACTGACAACCGATGGTTAAACCTGCCAGTGTAGCGCTGGAGCCTACCGGGCA